>Ga0247836_1002658_pt1 | contig 25498 bp, 19 predicted proteins | sample LaCruzMarch2015__4_FD_187116 | JGI IMG/M metagenome (GOLD analysis project Ga0247836, IMG submission 187116) | Freshwater microbial communities from meromictic Lake La Cruz, Castile-La Mancha, Spain - LaCruzMarch2015_14m | ecosystem: Environmental > Aquatic > Freshwater > Lake | place: Spain... | reverse complement strand
GCCCCGACCCGCAGCACGTCCCGCCGCCGCACGCCGTCACAGGTTCGATGCATCGCCATGATTTGCCGTCCTTTCGGAATGAAAATTGCGAAACTTATGGTGTGGTCCGGGGTAGCCCATGCCATCTCGCCGGACGCTCCCTCTGGGCATCCTGCCCTCCGGTCGCTCGGAGGAAACCTCGCTTCGCAGTCCTTCCTGCGCTCGGTTTCCTACGCCGCTCGATTGGCATGGGCTACCCCTCCGCCCTCAAGGATTCTCAATGATTGACCAGGAATTCTTTCGTGTTCAAGAGCGCCCAGAGCAGGTCGCGGGCTGCCTCGCGAACGCTCGCCGTCTCACTGAAATAGGAGGTCGCCCGCGAAGCCTCGGCCTCGGTCGGGGGCCGGGAGAGCGTGCGGAGGTAGGCCTGCCGCACGATCCGGGCCACATCGGCGGGTGCCGGGGCGGCGGCGGGCGACGCGGCCGGCGACACCGCGGGCGGTTGGTCGCCGGGGGCGGTGCGGCGGGCGGCGGCGAGGGCCGCCTCGGCCTGGGCTAGGGCCTTGCCTTCCACGCCGCGTTCCTTGAGCTTTTCCAACCGACGTTTGGCCTGCGCGACGAGTCGCTCGGCGGTGCGGGCCTTACCCACGGCGGCCCGATCGGCCTCCACCTTCGCCGCCTCGTAGGGGCTGGACACCGCCTCGACCCAGCCTCCCTGGCGCTCGATCTGGGCGAGCATGTCGCGGTCGTTCTGCAGAAACACCGTCTGCAGCAGGCTCGGCTCCATGGAGCGGTCGCAGTCGCAGTTGCTCTCGCGGGCGGAGCGGCCGAACACGGCCAGTGCGTACTTGCCCGACTGCCCCCAGCCAACGGCGGTCGCCTCCGCCACGGCCCGACCGTCGGCGGAGGCGGCCATCGTGCCGGCATCGGCGTCGGCCGCGGTGGCAATCCGGATCGCGTCGAGGGCCACCTCGGCGGGAATCCGTCGCGGCACCGCGCGGGAGAAGTTTCGCTCGTCGAGGCGGTTGGTGTCGGTGGTGTGCCAGCTCGTCTGGTAGGTGCGACTGCTGATGATCGTCCGGTGCAGCCACTTGAGGTCGAAGTTGTGCTGGCGGAACTCCTCGGCGAGGTGGTCAAGCAGGGCTTCGTTACTCGGCGGGTTGGCGAGGCTCAGGTCGTCCGGTGGCTCGACGATCCCGACGTTGAAGTAGGCTGCCCAGACCCGGTTGACGATGGCCCGGGCGAAGTAGGGATTCTCCTCGTCCCGCATCCAGTCCATCAGCACCTCCCGCGGGTCGCCCAGTTTGTCGATGCGCTGCTCGTCGCCGCCGAGCACCGTGGCAGTGCGGCCGACCAGGATTTTTTCGGGCTTGCGCGGCTGCTCCTTGCCCTTGCCCTTGGCCGGCCGGACCGGCGCGGGCTTGGGGGGAGCGACCACGAACGTCTCGCGGTAGGGCACGGTGCTGCCCTCCTTGAGGAGCTTCACGACGGCCTTGTCCCGGTCGTTGCCGCGGAGCGCGGGATCGACGCCGAGCCGCTCGAGCATCGCCGTGATCTCCTGCTTCGAGTCGGGCGACTCGCCGTGGCGAACCCGGGTGAAGAAGTTTTGAAACCGGGCGAAGTCGTCCTTCGTCCACTGGTCGAAGGGATGCTTGTGGCACTCGGCACACTGGATCCGCACGCCCAGGAAGGTGTAGGCGAAGCCGAGGGCCCGCTCCTGCGGCGTCTGGAAGCTGCGCCGGCTCCAGTAGTAGGGCAGGTAGGGCTGCGCGGCGAACGCCTGGGCGAAGTCGGCCTGCTGGTAGTCGCTCATCCGCTCGCAGTAGGCCTCGTACGACTCGTCATCGAGCCGGCTGCGGGCCAGCACGATGCCCTCCACGATCTCGTCGTAGGGCAGGTTGGCCGCGATCCGGCTCCGGAGCCACTCGTACCAGGCCGCGGTGGCCACGGGGCGGTTGTCGGGGCCGTTGTTTTGGTTGCGGTCCAGGTTGTTGCCGGTCCAGTCGCAGAACTTCGTGGCCCACCAGGCGGCGTAGCCGGGCGAGGCGAGCAGCGTGTCTAGTTTGCGGTCGCGCTTATCGGGCCGCGGGTCGGCCATGAAGGCCTCGACCTCAGCGGCGGTCGGCAGCGTGCCGGTGAGGTCGAGCGCGACGCGACGGAGAAACTCAGCGTCGGTGCACAGGTCGCTGGGCACGATCCCGAGCTTGCGGAGCTTGGCCACGACCAGCTCGTCGATCCGCGTCGGCGTGGGCACGTCGGGATAGGAGCCGCTGGCGAGTGTCGAGACCGGAAACAGCACCGGCACCGGTACCACGCCGTTGTCATAGAAGGTGACGACGTGGGTGTCGCCCGGGCCAGCGGCCGTCACGAGGCCCGTCTCGTCGATCGTGGCCACCTGGTCGTCGTTTGACTGGAAGCGGCACAGCGGCGTGACGTCTTCGCGGGTGCCATCGCTCCAGACGGCGACGGCCTTGAGTTGCCAGGAGTCGCCCGGCTTGGTGGCGAGGATCTCCTGTGGCTCCAGCTCCAACCGCTCGAAACTGGCGGCCGCGACGGCGGCCGGCTCCGCTCCCTGCGAGATCCACTCCAACAGCACGCGGTGCTGCCACGAGCCGCGGTCCAACCGCTTGCCCCCGTCGTGATCAACCTCCTCGAGCGGCTTGGCGAGGATCAGGCTCTTGGCTGGCTCGGCGAGGTTTGTGCGGGGCTCGTCGCCGCCCATCAAGTTGGCATGGTCGGCCTTGAAGTCGTAGCCAAACAGCGACAGCATGAAGCCCCCCTGCCCTTGAAACGAGCCGTGGCAGGCGCGGCCGTTGCAGCCCAACCGGCCCAGCAGCGGCACGACGTGGCGCCGGAAATCCGGCTGCTCGGCGGCGGCGGTGAGCTCGGCAGCGAACCGCTCGTCGATCGGCGGCACGATCTCGGCGGCGGCGGCTGGGAGCGCGGCCGCGAGGGCCGCCAGCAGCGTTAGAGACCGGAGCGTCGTGGGCATCGAAGGCGTCTCCTCGAGAGCGTTTGCAGACTGAGGTTCAGAGCGGGGCGGGTCGGGGCTGCGGGGAGTCGGGCTCGGGCTTGGGCGGGGCCGTCGGCTTCCGGGCCGGGTTCGGCCGGGGCGCTGCCTTGGCGGCCTTGGCCCGCACCGCCGCAAACTCCGCCGCGACCGCCGCGTCGGGGTCGCGGTCGAAGGCTTCGAGCTGGGCGGTGATCTTGTCGAGGCGGGCGGTGATCCGGTTCCGCTCGGCCCGCAGGGGCACAAGCCGGGCCTCGGCCCGCTGCCGGACGAGTTGGCGCAGTTCCTCCTCGGACTCCGCGGAGGGGCTTGTCGCGAGTCGCGCGAGTGTCAGCCGAATCCGCGAAGAGAGCTTCCACTCGGCGAGCGCTGCGTCGTGCTTCTCGGGCTGCCGGTCGCGGAGCTTCGCCAGCCGCTCCCGCGTGCGGTCGAGGTCGGCCACGGCGGCGGCGAACTCGCCCGGCGCCTCCGACCGCAGCCGGTCGATCAGCGGCACGAGTTCGGGATGATGGGCGACCGCGAAGGCCACGGCGGCAGCGGTCGGATCGGCGGCGGCCGGTCCCTGCACCGCGGCGCCGCCCGGCGGCACGGCCGTCGACGTGGAGATCGGCTCGGCTGCCGCGGTACCGGCGGGAACCGCCACCAGCGCAAGCGCGACGCCCACGACGGCGCGGCACGGGGCGTGGAACAGGGCTCGGTTCATCGGTTCAGTTCTCCTGCACCCGCGGCTCGAGCGACGACGTGGCGTCGAGCCCCACCGCGGCGAGCATCCAGTCGGGCACGGCGTCGCCGTCTACGGGCTCGTCCTCGGCGAGCGGATCCTCTTCCGGCCAGGTGGTCTCGTCGGCCTGCCGCCAGAGCCGCACGACTTCCCGGGGGCCGTCAGGTGTAGCCGGCGGGCCGGAGCGGGGCGTAAGCACTGGCCAGCAGGCGACGAGGGCGAGGGTCGCGGCGATGGCCATCGCCGCGACGACAATCCGGGCTCGGGAAACGGTGGGCCTCGCGGGCTGCACGGCGACCACCCGCGACGCCTGGAGGGCGGCGACGAGTCGGCTCGAACGAGCCACGGCGGCGGCGAGCGCGTCGTCGTCGGCCAGCCGGTCCACGACAGCCTGCTCGTCTTCGGCCGACAGGCTGCCGAGCACAAACTGGTCGGCCAGCCAGTCGAGGTCTGCTCGGTCATCATCCCCGCCCGCGCCGGGCCAACGCTGTTCGGTCATTTCACGTGTCCTCCCCGAGAGCCCGCCTGAGTTTTCCGAGCGCCAGCCGCATCCGGGTGAGCACGGTCCCCAGCGGTAGCCCCTCCTCGGCCGCGATCACCGCGAACGATTTGCCCTGATCGATCCGTGCCTCGACCACTCGCCGCTGCTCGGGGGGCAAGTCTGCCACGGCCCGACGCACAACGGCCTGCTCCTCTCCGCGGATCGCCTCTTCCCAGGGCACCGGCCCGGCCGCGGCCCGTGGCCGCGCGTCGCCCAGCCAGCGGGAGTGCATCGCCGCCCGCCGCTTCCAGAGCCGCAGTTCGTTGTGGGCCACCTTGAACAGCCAGCCCCGCACGCTCTGGGGCCGCACGGCCTGGCCCGTCTCGACGAGCCGACCGAAGGCGGCCTGGAGCAGTTCTTCGGCCAGGTCGGCGTCGCCGGTGGTGGCCAACAGGAATCGGCGGACATCGGTGTGCCATCGTTCGTAGATCGTGTGGACTGCGTCAGCGTCGAGCCGCGGTTGCTCCGATGCGGGGCGACTAGGCTGTTCGCCTCCGGATTCGGTCACCGCGGGCTCCTTCCTCACCCAGCGCTTCGACCACAACGATGCGCAAGACAGGCAATTTATTCTCTCCGGACCCTCAGCCGCCGCCAGATGGCCGCCCGGGGCCCAGAAATCGCGGTTCGGCCGGAGAAAACATGGCTGGCCTGGGGAGGCCAGCCGCGGCACAATCCCGCCCCCCCGGTTACCCCCGCGCACCGGCCCACGGACCGCCCGCCCCCATGACCGCTCGCCCCGAACCCCGTCTCGGCATCGCTGCGATCGCGATTCACGAGCCCGCCTGGCGGCTCGGCAACGACTGGTTCGGCGACACGATGCCGCGGAAGTTTGCCCACCACACGGGCATCGAGTCGCGCGGCATCTCGCCGGTGGACGAGGTGACTATGGGGCTGGCGGCCGTCCGCACGCTCCAAAAGCAGACGGGCTGCTCGCTGGCCAACTGCCGGGGGATCATGCTGGTCTCCCCGAGCTTCATTCCGCCCTCGGTGGCGCTCCGCCACCTCGAGCCTGAGGCCCGCGCGGCCGAACGGCCGACCGCGGCCGCCCGGCGGCTGGTCGCCAGGCTCGGCCTGCACCGGTGCCGGGCCGTGGGCATCAACTGGTTCTGCTGCGGCTACAGCCGGGCGCTCGCGCTGGTGCACCGCCGCTGGGCACCCCGGCTCGGCCTCCGGCGCGCCGAGTATCTGCTCGTGGTGGTCGCGACACGGATCAGCCGGATTACCGACTACGGCTGCGGTCAAACCGCCGGGCTGTTTGGCGACATGGCCTCCGCCACGCTGGTGACCACAACGGCCAACCGCCGCCATCCGGTGCACTTCGAGATCGTCCATGCCGCGGCCGAAAAGCAGCCGGCTGCTCGCCCGGCCTTCGACTTTCACGTCGGCCACGACGTGCCGCTGCCGGCAGCACGAGGCGGCCGCACACGGGCGGCGGAGCGGCTCGTCTACTCGCTCGACGGGATGGCGATCGCGGAACTCGCGCCGCGGGCGATGGCGGCCGCGACGGCCTCGTCGCTGGCGGCGGCAAAGCTCGCACCGGCCGACGTCGACTTCGTGGTGCCCCACCAGGCCGGCACGGGCATCGTGCGGTTTACGGGCATGCAGCTCGATTCGCTCGGCGTCCGCGGGGAACTGATCAACGGCCTTGTGGCCCGCACCGGCAATGTCAGCGCCTGCTCGCTGCCGCATGCCCTCGCCCAGACCTGGACCCGGCTCAGGGGCCTGGTGGCCTGCCCGACCGCGGCGGTCGGCAGCCCGGGGCGGCCCGAGGTGTTGCAGGGCTGCGTGCTCCTGAGGGCGACGCCGCTTCACGAGCGTCGGCCGGACGTTGCAGCCTGACAAACGCAGGCGAAGCGGGGCTGCAGAGGTGATCGGGCGGGGCGTCGGTGGCCGGAGGCCTTCAGGCTGCCGCGTCGAGCATGGTGCCGTTGCACCAGACCCGCACCTGCCGGCTGCGGGCGTATGCGAGCAGCTCCGGCGAAATGACCTCGCACGCCACCAGCGGGAGCGCGACGAGGCCGGCCTTGCGCAGGATCGCGGCCCGCCGTTCGGCCCGTTCGATGTCAGTGGCGTGACAGGTCACTGAAACCTCCACGACGACGTGGCTGCTCAGGCCATCGACAACACCCGCGGCGATCGCGTCCGCCCGCAGCAGCTCGTCGGCCTCGCCGGCATCGATGGCCTGCTCGACCGCATCGAGCACCTCGTCATTCCGCAGCAGCCTGCCCCGCCGCATCAGCCGGCCGAGGTAGGACGTCAGTCGGTCACGAAACTGTATCTCGAACGTCCGGCCCAGCACCGCATCGAGCCGCACCGCCTGGCGCTCTCCGCTGAACACCAGCGATTGCACCACCTCGGTGAGCGCCGCAAGTTTGTTCTCGGTGTGAGTTTGGGCCTCGGCGAGCGATGCGAGTTGGACCTCGGTGCGGGCCTGGGCCTCGGTGAGCGCCGCGAGTTGGACCTCCATACGGACCTGGGCCTCGGTGAGCGCCGCCACCTGGACCGCGGTGCGGACCTGGGCCTCGGTGAGCGCCGCCACCTGGACTTCGGTGCGGACCTGGGCCTCGGTGAGCGCCGCCACCTGGACTTCGGTGCGCTCCTGGGCCTCCGCCAGCCGGAGGACGGTGGCATCAAGCGAGCGAAACTCGACTTTGGTGACCGTCTCGCCCAACTGCTCGAACATCGGCCCGAGCGTGTGGGCGAGCGACTTGGCCGCTTCCTCGCCGAGGGATGCCCGCAGGTCTTCGTAGATCCGATAGGTGTTCATTGCGCACGCTCCCGCTTCGCTTGGAATGATTTTCCTGCGGCGTGTCTTGCCAGGGCAAGAAGTGTACAGGTGTCTATTCGGTGTGTCAAGCGGCCGCGGCATGGTAGGAACAGCCATGTCGCCATGACGCCGCTCCCGCCCGCCTCAGTCCTCCGTGATCTCGCAACCCGGTTCGCGGGCGAGCTGCGCCTCGACGATGTCGCCCGCGCGATCTACTCCACCGACGCCTCGGAGTATCAGGAGCGGCCGCTGGCGGTGGCCCTGCCGCGGACCGAGGCCGACGTGCGCGAGCTTGTCCGGTTCGCTGCGGCCCACCGGATTCCGCTCGTGCCCCGGGCCGCGGGCACGTCGCTCGCCGGTCAGGTCGTGGGGGGCGGGATTATCGTCGATGCCGGGCGGCACCTGAACCGGATCGTGGCGCTCGACGCCACGGGGCGAACCGTCCGCGTGCAGCCAGGCGTGGTCCGCAACGACCTGAACCGGTTCCTCGCCCCCCACGGCCTGTGCTTCGCGCCGGAAACGTCAACCGCGAGCTGGGCGATGATCGGCGGGATGGTGGGCAACAACTCGTGCGGCTCAAACTCGATCGCCTGGGGCACGACGCGGGATCACCTCCTGCGGGTGCGCGGGTTTCTGGCGGATGGCAGCGAGGCGACGTTTGGGCCGCTCACGCCGCAGGAGTTTGCGAGGCAGTGTGCCGGGCCCGACTCGCACGAGACGCACCTGTATAGGATGGCGCAAGATCTGCTCGGCGACCCGGCCACGCGGGAGTCGATCCGGCAGGCGTTTCCTCGGCCCGAGGTCACGCGCCGCAACACCGGCTACGCGCTCGACGCCCTGATGGACGCGGCGGCGCTCGATTCCGCCAGCGACAAGCCGTTCAACTTCTCCAAGCTCCTGGCCGGCTCCGAGGGCACGCTCTGCTTCGGCGTCGAGTACGAGCTCAACCTGATTCCACTGCCTCCGCCGGGGGCGGTGCTCTGCATCCACTGCCAGAGCGTGGACGAGGCCCTGCAAGCCACGCTCGTCGTGATGCGGCCCGACCGCGATCCCGCCGCCCGGGCCACCGCCTGCGAACTGATCGACGACAAGATCCTCGCCTGCACCAAGGACAACCTCGAGCAGGCACGGAACCGCTCGTTCGTGGTGGGCCAGCCCGGCGCCGTGCTCGTGGTGGAGCTGCGCGATGCCGACGAGGCCGTGCTTGCCGCCAGGCTGCGCGGCCTGGAAGCAGAGTTGCGGCAGGCCGGCCTCGGCTACGCCTATCCGCTGCTCGCCGGGGCCGAAGCGCACAAAGTCTGGGAACTCCGCCGGGCCGGGCAGGGGCTGATCAACAACCTGCCAGGCGATAAAAAGCCCCGCGAGATCGTCGAGGACACGGCCGTCGCGGTCGCCGACCTGCCGGCCTACATCGCCGAGTTTGACCGGCTGCTGGCCGAGAAGTACGGGATCGACTGCGTGCACTACGCCCATGCCGGGGCGGGCGAGCTGCACCTGCGGCCGCTGTTCGACCTGCGGAGCGCAGCGGGCCTGAAGATGTTTCGGGCGGTGGCCACCGACGTGGCGGCGCTCGTGAAGAAGTATCGCGGCAGTCTTTCGGGGGAGCATGGCGACGGCCGGCTGCGGGGCGAGTTTGTCCGCACGATGGTGGGCGACGCGTGCTACGAGCTGTTTCGCCGGGTGAAGCGGGCCTTTGATCCCGACGGGATCTTCAACCCCGGCAAGATTGTGGACGCCCCGCCGATGGACACGCAGCTGCGGATCCTGGCGGGCACGCCGGAGCCGGAGCACGCGACGCTGTTTCGGTTCGCCGAGGCCGGCGGGATCCTCCGGGCTGCGGAGAAGTGCACGGGTGTGGGGCAGTGCCGCAAGCCCGCAGCGGCCGGCGGCACGATGTGCCCGAGCTACATGGCGACGCTCGACGAGGAGCACACCACGAGAGCCCGGGCCAACGTGCTCCGCCAGGCACTGGCCGATCCGGCGGCGGCCGATCCCTGGACGCGGCCGGAGCTCGCCGCGGTGATGGATCTCTGCCTCTCCTGCAAGGCCTGCAAGAGCGAGTGCCCCTCGAACGTGGACCTGGCCCGGCTCAAGGCCGAGTGGGAGCAGCACTGCCACGATTCGCGGGGCGTGCCCTGGCGCAGCCGGTTGATCGCGGGCTCGGCGGCCGTCCTCAGGCGCGCGGCTCTCGCCCCCTGGCTTTACAACCTGGCCGTCACGGCGCCCGGCGTCTCGGCGCTCGTGAAACGCGGGCTTGGTTTTGCGCAGGGCCGCTCGTTGCCGCGGCTGCCGAGCACGACGCTGCGGGCATGGTGGCGGCGGCGGGGCGGCAACGCTGGCTCAGGCAAGCTCGGCCGCGTCCACTTCTTCGCCGACGAGTTCACCGACACGCTCGACGCCGACGTGGGCATCAAGGCGATCGAACTGCTCGAGCGACTCGGCTGGGAGGTGGTGATCCCAGACCACGTTGACAGCGGCCGGGCCCAGTTCTCCAAGGGGCTCGTGCGGGAGGCCCGGGATCTCGCGGCCCGCAATGTCGAGCTGCTCGCGGGCGTGGTCTCAGCCGCCGAGCCGCTCGTGGGCGTGGAGCCCTCGGCGATCCTCTCGTTTCGCGACGAGTATCCCGACCTCGTGCCGGAGGCGCTCGTGGAGAAGGCGAAGAAGCTTGCCGGTGGCGTGCTGTTGCTGGACGAGTTCCTGGCGCGGGCGGCGGCCGCTGGCCATATCGGCCCCGACGCCTTCACCGCCGACGCCCGGCGGGTGCTCGTGCACGGCCACTGCCATCAGAAGGCCCTGTCGGGAATGGATCCCACCGTCGCGATCCTGTCGCTGCCGCCGAACTACTCGGTCGAGGTGATCCCGAGCGGCTGCTGCGGGATGGCCGGCTCCTTCGGCTACGAGCGGGAGCACTTCGAGATCTCGATGAAGATCGGCGAACTGGTGCTATTTCCGGCGGTGCGGGCCGCGGCGGCCGACACGATTCTCGCCGCCCCCGGCACGAGTTGCCGCCATCAGATCGCCGACGGCACCGGCCGGCGGGCCTTGCACCCGGTTGAAATCCTCCACGCGGCGCTGGTTTCTCCGTGAGCGCTTTCGGGGCTACACTCTTCTCCCGGCTGACGTTGATCGACACCCGAAGACAGACCTTCCCTTCTGGAGTATCTCGCATGGCGGCCCGCACCACGACCTCGCGACGGACGTTTCTCGGCACCTCGGCGGCGGCGGGGGCCGCGGCCGGTGGGATACCGTATTTCGCCTGGACCCAGCCCGCGTTCGCGAATCGGGCCGCCACCGACCGGCCGCAGATCGGTTGCATCGGCCTGGGCGGGATGGGCACCGGCGACGCCCGGGCCCACGCCCGGTTCGGCGACATCGTGGCCGTCTGCGACGTCGACCGCCGCCACGCCGAGCGGGCCCGCGACGACAAGAACATCGGCCAGGGCAAGGCCGAGGTGTTCACCGACTACCGCAAGGTCCTCGAGCGGCCCGACATCGACGTGGTCAGCATCGTCACGCCGGACCACTGGCACGTGAAGATTGCAATCGAGGCCCTCGAGGCGGGCAAGCATGTCTTCTGCCAGAAGCCGCTCACGCTCACGATTGAAGAGAACAAGCTGATCCGGGCCGCCTGCGAGAAGCATCCCAAGCTTCAGTTCTTCATCGGCACCCAGCAGCGAAGCGACAAGGACCGGTTTCTGCGGGCGGTCAACATGGTCCACAAGGGCCTGCTCGGGGCCATCAAGAAGGTGACCGTCGGCATCAACGGCAGCCCCACGGGCGGCCCCTTCCCGGTGTCCGAGCCGCCGAAGGAGCTCGACTGGGACCTATGGCTCGGCCAGGCCCCGAAGGTGGACTACCGCCAGAAGCGGTGCCACAACGACTTCCGCTGGTGGTACGAGTACTCCGGCGGCAAGTTCACCGACTGGGGCGCCCACCACGTGGACATCGCCCAGTGGGCGCTCAAGGAAGACGCCAAGGGCAAGGGCCCGGTCACGATCGACGGCACCGACGCCAAGCACCCGGTGCCCTTCAAGGACGGCTATCCCGAGCGGGACGACTCCTTCAACACATCCAATGACTTCGCGATCCTCTGCACCTTCCCCAGCGGCGTCGAGATGACCGTCACCAGCCGGGGCGACAACGGGATCCTGTTCGAGGGGGAGAAGGCCAAGCTGTTCGTGAATCGCGGCAAGATCGCCGGCACGCCCGTCGAGGAAAACTGGGACAAGGACCAGTTCACCGCCGATGAACTGACCGCGCTCTACCGGGGCAAGCCCTTTGAGGGCCACAAGGACAACTTCTTCCGCTGCATCCGCGACGGCGGCCTGCCGGTGTCCGACGTGTTCAGCCACCTGATCACGATGAACACCTGCCACCTGACGGCGATCGCCGCCCGGCTCGGCAGGTCGATCAGCTGGGATCCGGCGGCGGAGGCGATCAGCGGCGACGAGCAGGCCCAGGCGCTGACGGCCCGCACACCTCGCAGCGGCTACGAGATTCCGCGGGTCTGACGCCGAGTTGGAATCGCGAGCGGAAGGGGATCGGCCGCGTCGTTGCCGGGCTGGGACGACACGCGCTCTCGGGCGAGGCTGACCTGATGCACCGGCACTGCCGAGGTGGCGATCAGGCCACGAGGTCGTCGAGCACGCCCGTGCTGTCGCCGTGTTTCTCGACCTCGACCCCCGAACCTTTGAGGATCGTGAGCCAGGCGTTGCACAGCGGGGTGTTCTTGGGAAACACGAGGTTCTGGCCGAGCTTGATCCCGGCACCCCGGCCGGCGATCAGCGTCGGGCAGTTCAGGAGGGTGTGCTCGGTGCTGAGGTTGCTGCCGTAGACGAGCGTGGTGTGGTCGAAGAGCCGCGAGCCGTCCGGCTCGGCGACGTCCTTGAGCCGGTCGAGGAGCCCCGCCAAAAGCTCGCTCTGGGCGATGTCGCGGGCCTGGGAGGCCTCCCGGTGGCTCGTCCCGGGATGAAGATGGTAGTGGCTCATCGCATGGTCGTTGACCGCGATCTTGAGGCTCGCCAACAGCGACTTCACCGGCTGGCGGTAGGTGACCACCCGGGTGCTGTCGGCCTGCAGGGCCGCCACGATCAGGTCGTACATCAGCCGGATCTCCTCGCGGCCCTCGAGCCCTGCGGCCGGCTCGGCGAGCGGGGCCTTCGGTCGCGGCACGTCGAGCCATTTCTCCTCCTTGGCCAGGCGGATCTCGATGTCGCGGATGCTCTCGAAATACTCGGCGAGCTTCTCGCGATCGACGGTGCCCAGCCGCCGGTCGAGGTCGCGAGCGGGCTCGAGCACGGTGTCGAGAACGCTCCGCCGCCGGGCGAGCAGGGCCTGCTGCCGCTCGAGCGGCACGTCGTCGCCCGAGAACAGGCGATGGAAGGTTTCCACCGGCGTCTTGTAGCCGCCGATCGGCTTGCCGTTGACATCCCAGGCGAGCGACAGCCCTCCGCCGTGGCCGTCTCCATGCTGGCCGAACGCGCCATTGAGCTGGAGCGACGCGAATCGCGTGTGCATCCCGAATTGGGCGGCGGCAACCTGGTCGGCCGAGATCGAGTTGGAGATCGTGCCCCGCTTGGCATATTTATCGGCGCCGGTGAGCCAGAAGGTGCTGCCGGAGTGGCCTTCGCCTGAGTGGCGGTGGTGAAGGCCTTGGGCGATCGTGAAGTCGGCCTTGTGCCGTGCGAGGGGAACGAGGCCCTCGGGCAGCGTGTAGTCAGGGCCCGTCTGGGCGGCGTTGGGATACCAGGTCTCCGCGGTCACACCCCAGCCGAAGCCGAGAAACACGAGCCGCTTCGGGCGGGCCACGGCGGCCGACGCCGCGGCGGCAAACCGCCGGAAGCCGAGCGAGTCGAGCGCGGGCAGCGCGATCAGGGCCGAGGCCGAGCGGAGCACGTGGCGACGGGTGAGGCGGGGCATGGCGGAACCTCCGGGGCTGGCGGGAGCGCGGGTCATTTCGTGCGAAACTGTTTGCTGGCGACGAGTGCGTGGATGAAGCTGCGGGTCGCGTAGCCGTCGTCAAGGGCGGCGGCCACGATGGCCTGCACGAGCGGCTCGTCGCTGAACCCGCAGGGCCGGCCGAGGGCGTATTCCACGAGGGCGGAGGTAAACCCTCGGGCGAAGGACTCGGGCCGGGCGGCGATCAGATCGCGAAGCTCGAAGAAGTCGGTGAAGGCGGCGCCCTTGTGAAACGCGCCCGCCGGATCGATGGTCCAGGTCTTCTTCCGCTTCGGGTCGGGCCGGCCGTTGATCACCACCTGGTAGGTGTCTTCGGTCCTCCAGCCTCCGGCCGCGTCGAAGTTTTCGAGGCCGAACCCGATCGGGTCGATCCGGCGATGGCAGCTCGCGCACTGCGGCGCCTCCTGATGGGCCGCCAGCCGCTCCCGCGTGGTGAGCACCTGCCCCGAGAGCCGGCCGATCGCCGGGATGTTGGCCGGAGGTGGTGGGGGTGGATCGTCGAGCAGTTTCCGCAGCACCCAGGCGCCGCGTTCCACGGGGTTGGTCGCGTCGCCGTTGCCCCCCATCACGTGGACGGCCGCCATGCCCAAGAGGCCGCCCCGGGGAGAGCCGGCGGGCAGCGGCACCCGGCGAAACTCATCGCCGACCACGCCGTCGAGGCCGTAATACCTCGCCAGGGCGCCGTTGGCGATCACGTAGTCGGCACGCAACAAATCGTTGAGAGGGGCGTTCTCCCGCAGCACGTGCGCGAACGTGCGGGGAATCTCCTGGCGGACGGCGGCGCTCGTCACCGCGTCATACCGCGGAAACTTGGTGCCATCGACCGGAAAGAAATCGAGTCGGTCGAGCCCGAGCCACTGCTGGAGAAACGGCGTCACGAATCCGGCAGACCGCGGATCGTCGAGCAAGCGATCCACCTCGGCCGCGAGCACCGCCGGCTCAAGGAGTTTGCCGCTCATCCCGAGCGCGAAGAGCGGCTCGTCGGGCGGCTCACCCCAGAGGAAATACGCCAACCGCACGGCGAGCTCCCGGCCGGCAAGCGGCCGGGAAGCAGCCTCGCCCAGGGGCTCGTCGAGATAGAGAAAGGCTGGCGCGGCGAGGATGACCGCGGCTGTACCGGCCAGCGCCTGCGCCGGCGTCTGCCCTGTGGCGAGATCGCCGCTGTAGATCTCCAGCAGCCGGTCGGCCATGCCCGCGGGCACCGGGCTGCCGCGGAAGGCCGCCGTGGCGAACCGCTCGAGCGCCCCGCGGATCGCCTCCGGCGCCGGCGGCGGATCCTTGGGGCCGAGCGGCAGCTCCGCGAAGGCCCGCAGGCCCTCCGGCAGCGTGTCGTCCTGCGGCGGGCGAAACTCCACTTCCGTCCAATCCACCCAGATGGCGAGCTCGGGCAGAATGTCGCGGGTCTCGTAGTTTTTTTGGAATGTGATCGAGTTGGCACGGTCGGCGCGATGCGTTCCCCGAGGCCAGATGAAAAACCTCTTGCCCGGAGTCGCCGTGACGGGCACCTCGATCACCTGCGGCGCGTCGAGCGTGCCGGTCACCTCGTGGACGGAGAGCACGGCCTGTCGGCCGGCCGCATCGGTGCAGAACTCGATGTATCGCGACTCGGGCGACGACCCCTCGGCGAAGGCCACGCGAAGCCGGCAGACATAGTCACCCGCCGGCCATTTGTCCGAAACGACCATCCACAGGGTCGACCGCCAGATATGATCCCCGTTGGCCGTGAGGTAGGCACCGCGATCGAGCCCGGGCAGCGCGAGATACCGCCTTAGGTAGGGGACCATCGGGTTTCGCAGCGCGGATTCGGCGGCCTGGGCGAAGTGATCAATGCCCTTGGGATGCCCGAAGCCGAAGGTCTCGGGCGACGGTGCCCCGGCGAGTTGTCGCCAGCCGATGCGGACGGCGGCATCCGGGCGGACGCCCTTGCGGGCGTTCTTCGCCTGGAGTTTCAGGTCGGCTACGAACTGGGCGTTTTCCGGCCGGGCGGCGACCTCCTCGATGGCCGCGGCCCACCGCTCGGCCCGCTCGCCCGGCTCGAAGATCTTCTCGGCCCGCTCGCGAAGTTCGGCGAGCCACTCCCGCTCGTCCCGCTTGATCAGCTGCTGGCCCCGGGTGCCAAGCCTCGCGAGCGCCTGCCCGATGGCCCGTCGCCCGAGTTCCAGGTAGAGCTCGAACTGGTTGCTCGACATGAAGAGATTGCCGCCCACGGTGTCGAAGCTGTCCGGCCCCGTGTCGGGCGGAAGATCGGCGACGTCGATCTCGACGCCCACGAGCGCCCGAATCGTGGCCGCATATTCGCGGCGGTTGAGCCGCCGCATCGCGATCACGCCCTGCTGATCGACGAGCAGTCGTCGGGCGTCGGCCAAGGTGTTCGAAAGATCATCGAGGAAGTCGGTCTTGGCCGCCGGATCGGGCTGCGGCTCGTCCTCCGGCGGCATCTCACCGGAGTTGACCACGGCGAGCACCTTCTGCCAGCGGTCCGCTGCGGCGACATCGTCGATCGCGAGCGCGAGGTCGTCGAGCCGCACGCCCGATTCCGCCCCCGCGCTGTGGCACTTCACGCAGTGCGCGACGAGCAGGGCCCGATGCCGCTCGGGCATGACTGACCGGGGGGCCTCGGCTAGCGCAGGGCAGGCCAGCAGCAGCAGGCTGGCCAGGGCTCGAATTGCCGAGGATGGGCGCACGGGGCTTCAAATCTCCTATCTGTATTCTTCCTCCAGCACCCCACTATCCTTACAGACAACCCGCGGATTTCCCCGAAATTTGCCGGCTGCAGGCGTATTTCCCGCGTCGCCCACCCCACCCGCGAGGCTCCGCCCAGAAAGCCGCGGCGCGTGCCGAGGACGGGTCGTCGGCCAGCCGAAGGCGACATCCGATGGCGGCCGCCGATTCGGCGACACGAATCATTTCCGCTGCCGCCAGCCGTAGACCACCAGCCCGATCAGGCCGGCGGCCACCAGGGGCGAGGTCGTGGGCTCGGGAACGACGACGATCGCCGCGAAGTCGCTGTTGTGGTTCACGACGGCCCAGGCGGTGTTCGTGGTCGTGTCTCGGCCCCACGAGCCGAGGTAGTCGGCCGTCGGAACGATGCCGAGAGACGCGTAGCTGCCGAGGGCGTTGGTGTGAGCCGACCCGCCGGCCGAGCCCGTGTTGCCATCGATCGCGTTCACCCAGCTGCCCGACGAGTTCCAGCCGAGGAGCATGTCGGCTTCGCTCCCGCCGCCGAGCAGCGACTCGTCGTAGCTCAGCTGCAGGATCTGGATCGTGCCGTTGGTGTTCGTGAGGCCGAGCACGTCGGAGTAGGTCACATCCGCGATCCGGGCCGACCAGACGAATGCCGGGTCGAGGGCCACGCTCGCTCCGGTGCCCCCCGCCACGAGCTGGGCCACCGTCGAAAGCGACTGGGTGCTCGTCCGCTGGAGGCCGCCGCCGGCGAAGAGAATCGAGCCCGTGCTCGCCGTGGAGATCGCATTGACGAGGATCGCCCCCGGGTCGAGCCGCAGGCTCGCCCCTGAGTCGATCGACACGGCGCCACCGCCCAGGGCGGTGGACGTCGCGGCGGCGAGCGTGCCTGCCGAGATCGTGGTCGTGCCCGCGAAGCTGCCGTTGGACCCGGAAATCAAGAGGGTGCCAGCGCCGTCCTTGGTAATCGAGTTGGTGGCGATCGGATCGGCCACGGTGATGTTGCCTGCCCCGCCGAAGGTCAAAGCGTGGGCCCCTGCGACCGCGTTGCCGGTGGCCACGTTGAGCGTCAGCGTGCCGGCGTCGGAGTTGATGCGGGCGGCGCTGCCGAGGGTAATCGCACCGCCATACGTGTTGTCGCCCGAGATGTTTCGCAGGGCGCCGCCGCTGGTGATCCCGGCGCCGACGAGCGTCAACGCCTCGGCACCCACGGTGATCCCGCCCTGAATTTCCAGGGCCGCGCCAGTCGTCACGGTGGTGCCGGCGGCCGTGGTTCCCAGGGCCGCATTGCCCCGGATGTTCAAAACGCCCGCGGACACCGTCGTGAGACCTTGGTAGGTGCTGGAGGCGGAGAGGATCAGCGTGCCGGGGTCGCGCTTCGTCAGCTTGACGCCTGAAGCCGCCCCCGTTGAGATCCCGCCGGACATCTGCAGCGTCGAAGCGGACTTGACGTCAATGTTAATAGTTTGGTTATTGCTGAGTGCTATGAAAGGGGCAGTGATCGTGGAGATCGTTTCTCCCGCGGCTGTAATGGTGCCCGTAACGCTTAGCCCGTTAAACGATATATGGCGAGCGACTGTCCCCCCGTTGAGGATCAACGTGCTCGGACGAATGCTGACAGCGTTACCGGCAGGTCCCAGCGAGAGCAATCCGCCGGCATTCACCGTGATAACGCCATAGGTATGACCACCACTGTTAAGGGCGTTGAGTTCCACGGTGCCGCTGCTGTTAATGGTCAGCGGGGACGAGAAGGTCTGATTGGCGTTTGATCTTAAAATTAACTTGCCGGCGTTGACGATGGTCTCGCCGGTGTAGGTGCGAGCCGTGCCCACCGTCAGCGTGCCCGAGCCTGTCTTGGTCAGCGTGCGGGCGACGTCGTTCGAGAGTGTGACCGTATCACCAATGGTTGCCGACCTGCCCGTGGCCACGTCGAATATCGAGTCGGCAACCATTTGCAGCGTGGCGGTGCCGCTGAGCGTCACGGTACCTTCCTCGAAAGTCAGGCTGCCGATGTTCTGCGTGCCACTGACGGTGACCGTGTAGCTGCCCGTCGCATTGGTTCCGGCGGCGAAGACGCCCGTGTCGCCGGCCGTCCAGGCGGCCGTGTCGACGTCGCCGGCCTCAGAACTGCTCCAGTTCGTGTTTGCGGCGTCCCACGTGCCGGTCGGCGTGGTGCCGCCTGCCCCGGGCGTCGAGCCGTTGATGTCCCAGTACACGGTGGCCGCGGCCGCGGGCGGGACGAGAGCGGTGATCGAAACCAGGGCCAGCGCCAGCACGCGGTATGGCATCAGCGGCAGGGCGGTCGCGAAGCCACCCGTGACGAACTGGGACGCCGCCCTGCCAAACAAAGGATTCTTCATGACTGTCCCCCGCGAAAACGCTGCCACTGAGGCCACTGAGGCCGCTGAGTCTGACTGAGGCTTTGGTTCCCGAAACGTCGCCGGCCTGCCCCGGGAACGAATCCCAGGCTCGCCGGCCGACCCATCTCTGCCCCCCCGGGGCACAAAACCGAGATTATCTCCCCGACACCATTCTTTCCGAAAAACTCCCCCACCCTTACAGATTTCCCAAAAAACCTCGTTTTTGACGGGGAGTTTTGGCAATAATCCCCCCCGAATGCCTACCCGGCCGAGCCGCGACCCGGGGAATTGGTGCGAACCGGGGCGGCTCGCGGCGGGGTCGATTCGACCGGTTCACGACAGCTTCACGACGCCGGCGGAAACAGGTCGGTGAGCGTGACGGACAGGCCGGGCACGGCGGTCGAAACGAATGAACCCGCCTCGCCGACAAGCGTGGGCCCGCGGCTGGCGGTGTGCACCGTCACCGTGCGACTGGCTGGATCGACACTCCACACCTCGAGGCAGCCCGCAGCGAGCCAACCGGCGACCTTGGCAGTCGCCCGCGCTCGCGCTGCGTCGTCGCGAAGCTCGGATGGCGAGAGCACTTCGACTGCCAGGTCGGGTGCGCCTTCGAAAAAGCCGACCGTGCGGCCGGGCGGCAGCCGTTGTTCGGCGACAAACGCCACGTCGGCCGCCCGCACGGTGTCGGGAGAGCGGGCCAGCAGGAATCCCGTTTCGGCGGCCGTGACGACGCCGAGCCTCCGAGCCGCCACGTACGCATGCAAAAAGGCAGCGATTCGCTGCGTGATCACTCCGTGCTCGAAGCCCGCTGACGACATCATCACGAGCGTCCCGCCAACGAGCTCGCAAGGGCCGAGATCACCCGCGGCGAGAAGATCTTCTGCAGTTGCGATGCCAACCGCATCTGCCGCGGCAAACCCAGACGCCATCGGCGGCCTCCCTCGTCGAGATCCATGCTTCACGCTCGCATTGTCGCGACGCCGCTCCAGCCAGGGCAATAGACTATACGCACGTATACTTCTTGGCAAGTCCCCGCACCACGATCCCTTCACCGCGGCCCTCGTCCGCCGCGACCGGGCCATCCGCTGGGAGTGAGCCCCTTGAGGAACTCCTCGACCGGCAGGCAGGTGACCCCGTCGATCACCAGCCGCTCCCGCATTCGGCTGCGGGGCTTCAAAAACCCGTCCCCTAGATTCCATAATGCGACTCAGTATGGAATTCGCGCCGCCATTTTGCCCAGCGGTGGCAGGCCAGTCGGGCCGCTTATCCCCCGAGCGTATGATTCGACCATGTGGTTGCTGATCGAAGAACGTGAGCGGTGCAGGCGGCGGGATGCACGCCTGGCCGCGCAGACTCGCGATCTCCTGCGGGCTGCCCTCGCCAGGCATGCGGCCGGCACGGCGGTCTGGCTCTACGGATCGCTCGTCAAGCCGGGGCGGTTTCACGAGTGGTCCGACGTGGACCTCGCCTTCGAGTCGCTCCCGCCCGGCATGAGCCTGGAATACCTCCAGAGCCTGCTCTCCGCGGACGTCGGCCGCGAGGTCGATGTCTGCCTCGTGGACCGCACGCGATTGCGGGCCACCATCGAACGCGAGGGCGAGCGATGGATCGGATAGCGCTGCAGATTCTCGAAGACGGCTGGGAGCATGACGCCCGCGTGATGCGGCGGGCGGTCGCGACCCTGGAGTCGCGGCTCCGCGAGTCGGCGGACAGCCGGTGGGCGGCGGCGGCCTTCGAGATCAACCGGATCTTCAACATCCTCGAAAAGGCTTTTGAACGGCTCTGTGAGGCGTTCGAAAACCATTTGCAGAAGACGGGCCGCTACCACGACACGCTGATCGAACGTGTCACGCTCGAGCTCAAGGGTATCCGACCGGCTTTTCTGCCCGCCCACGCGGTGCGGGATGTCCGCGAACTGAAAGGTTTCCGTCACTTGTTTCGCCACGCCTACGACCTGGATCTCGATCCGGTCCGCGTCACCGCGGCTGCCGAGCAGGCCGCCCGCGTCGTCGCTGAGTTCGACGGGTGGTGCAAGACGTTCCTGGCAACCGTCCGCGAACGCTATCGGGATGAACTCGGGCCTCCGTGATTGACCGGCTGATGGTGCCAGCCGTTCATCATCGGCAAGACCGGCGTTCGGCGGCTGCAGCGGGAGACTCCGGCCTACTGGCTCCGCGGCCACCAGACGCGGCCCGGGGTGGTGGTGCGCACCCGGTAGAGCGTGCCGCCGGCGGTGATGAAGAGCTCGCGGCCGTCGGGGCCGCCGAAGCCGCAGTTGGTGACCTCGTCGGTGGGCACCGGCAAAAACTCGAGCAGCCGGCCGTCCTGCGGGTCGAACACATAGATTCCCCCCGGACGGCTCGTGTCGGCTTCGAAAGGCACCTGCGGCTTCGTGTTACCGCCCGCCACGTAGAGCCGACCTTCCTGGTCCTGCTCGATGCCGTCGGGCCCGCGGCTCGCCTCCCAGTCGTAGAGAACCTGCCGCGAGCCCGGCACGACCGTGCCGTCGTCGCGGAGGGCGAACCTCAGCAGCTTGCGGGAGCCGCCGTGGCGGTCGTTGCAGTTGTCGGCCACGAACAGGAACCGGCCGTCGGCCGACACAAGCACCCCGTTGGCCCGCTCAACGTCGTCGTTTCCGAGCACTCGCTGCACCTTGCCCGGCGCGTCGAGCCGGTAGACGCCCTCGATCGAGCGGCCGTCGGCCGACCGCTGGCGGATGTTCTCTGACCCGCCGTAGCAGGCGTCGCTGAAGTAGATCCGCCCCTTCGAATCAAGGGCCAGATCGTTGGGCTGGTTGTAGGGATGGCCGGCGTAGGAATCGGTGAGCACCTCGATCGTGCCGTCGCGGCTCGTGCGGGTGATTCGCCGCCGCTTCGGCTCGCAGGCGAGCAGCCGGCCCTCGGCATCGAAGAGCAGCCCGTTGGTGTCGGCGTCTTCGCGAAACACCGTCTGGCGGCCGTCGAGCGACCGACGGTTGATGTGGCCGTTCCCGGAGGAGAGCAGGCCCCACTCGGGATCCCAGGCCGGCCCCTCGCCTCCCGCCCCCGTGGCCGAAAGCACCTCCGGTGTGGCACCGGCCGGAAACACCACGCCATTGTCGGTGACGCTCTCCAGATCGACGGCGACGAACAGGCACGTCGCAGCGGCCAGAAGAGTCACAAGCTCGAACATGCGCGGCATCGATTGCTCCTTATGATGCTTCTGCGAAAAAGTCGGCGAACACGCACGGCCGACGCCTGCTAGCCGGGTCGCAGGCCCGGCGGTAGTCTCCTCCCATGCCTGCCTCGCGACAACCAGCCTTGATCGGCATTGACTGGGGCACCTCGTCGCTCCGCGGATACCTCTTTGCCGGCGACGGCCGCGTGAGCGAATCGCTCGCTGAGCCGTGGGGCATTCAACACCTGCCCGCCGGGGGCTTCCCGGCGGCGTTTCGGGGCTTGGTCGGAGCATGGCAGCGGCAGTGGCCCGACCTGCCGGTGCTGGCGGCGGGCATGGTGGGCAGCCGTCAGGGCTGGCGGGAGGTGCCGTATGTGGATTGCCCGGCCGACGTGGGGAGAATTGCCCGGGGGCTGCTGGCGTTCGACTCCGAGGCGGGCCGCATCCATCTCGTGCCCGGCCTGATCCAGCGGGGGCCGCTGCCGAACGTGATGCGGGGCGAGGAGACGCAGGTCGTGGGGGCACTCGCCCGCGCACCGGCGCTCGCCGCCGACTCGCGCGTGGTGCTGCCGGGCACGCATGCGAAGTGGGTGCAGGTTCGCGACGGGCGGATCATCGGCTTCGAAACCTTCATGACGGGCGAGCTGTTCGCCGTGCTGCGGGAACACTCGCTGCTCGGCAGGCCCGCCCGCGAGGCCGCGGCCGCCGCGATCGATGCCGCCGCCAGGGAGGCCGCGTTTGCCCGAGGCCTGGCCGTCGCCCGCGACAGCGGCCCCGCGGGCATCGCCGGCCGGCTGTTCACGACCCGCAGCCTGTATCTCACCGGTGAACTGCCCCCGGCCGCAACGCTCGACTACCTCTCCGGCCTGCTCGTCGGGGAAGAGATCCGCAGCGCCGCCGCGGGGCATCGGCTGGCCGGTCGGGACACGGGGCCGGGAGGCGGGCCCCTGCCGCCGATCGTGCTCAGCGGCGACGCGGGGCTCTGCGAACGGTATCGAGAGGCGTTTGCGGCGTTCGGCGTGACCGAGGTGGATGTGGTCGGCGACAGTGCGGCGGCCGGCCTGTGGCAGGTTGCCAGTGAGGCTGGGCTCGTGTCTGCTGACTCCGTTTCGTCAGGGAATGCCACGCATGGCTGACCACCGCGCCGTCGATCCCCACTTCGCCGGCCTGCCCCTGATCGCGATTCTCCGCGGCGTCACGCCCGCCGAGGTGGTGGCGATCGGAGAAACGCTTCTCGATGCCGGCTTCCGCGTGATCGAGGTGCCGCTGAACTCGCCTGAGCCGCTCGAGAGCATCCGCCGGCTGACCGCCGCCCTTGGCGACCGGTGCCGGATCGGGGCCGGCACGGTGCTCTTGCCGCACCAGGTGGACGACGTCGCCCGCGCGGGCGGCACGCTCGTCGTCTCGCCCAATGCGAATCCCGCCGTGATCCGGGCCACCAAGGCCGCCGGCCTCTGGAGCGCGCCGGGCGTCGCCACGCCGACGGAGGGTTTTGCCGCCCTCGACGCCGGCGCCGACATGCTCAAGCTCTTTCCGGCCGAACAGCTGCCGCCAGCGGTCGTCAAAGCCTGGCGGGCGGTGTTTCCCCGGGACGTGCCGCTCGTGCCGGTCGGCGGCGTGACGCCTGAAACCATGGCTGCGTTCACGGCCGCGGGCGCGAGTGGCTTTGGCCTCGGCTCGGCGCTCTACAAGCCCGGCAACTCAGCCGCCGACGTGCGTCGGGCCGCCGCAGCATTCGTCATGTCCTGGCGCAAGGAGTGCACTGCATGAAGATCACGAAACTCACGACCTATATCGTGCCGCCGCGGTGGTGCTTTCTCAAGGTCGAGACCGACGAGGGCATCGTCGGCTGGGGCGAGCCGGTCGTCGAGGGCCGGGCCCACACGGTGGCCGCGGCCGTGGCCGAGCTTGCCGACTATGTCGTGGGCAAGGATCCGCGGCAGGTGGAAGACCACTGGACGGTGCTCTACCGCGGCGGCTTCTACCGGGGTGGCTCGGTGCACATGAGCGCCCTGGCCGGCATCGACCAGGCGCTCTGGGACATCAAGGGCAAGGCCCTCGGCGTGCCCGTGTATGAACTGCTCGGCGGGAAGGTCCGCGATCGGATTCGCGTCTATTCCTGGATCGGCGGCGACCGCCCCGGTGAGACGGCCGCCCAGGCCCGGGAGCGGGCCGCCTGCGGGTTCACGGCGATCAAGATGAACGCCAGCGAAGAGCTGCAATATGTGGATACCTTCGACAAGGTGGACCGGGTGCTCGGCAACGTGGCGGCTGTCCGCGAGGCCGTCGGACCGCACTTTGGGATCGGCGTTGATTTCCACGGCCGCGTGCACAAGCCGATGGCGAAGGTGCTGTTCAAGGAGCTCGAGCCCTACCGGCTGATGTTCATCGAGGAGCCGGTGCTCAGCGAGCATGCGGAGTGCCTCCGCGAGTTTGCCACGCTGGCGAATATCCCGATCGCGCTCGGCGAGCGGCTCTACTCGCGCTGGGACTTCAAGAAGATCCTCGAGGGGGGCTACGTCGACATCATCCAGCCCGACCCCTCGCATGCCGGCGGCATCACGGAGACGCGGAAGATCGCCCACATGGCCGAGGCCTACGACGTGGCCCTCGCCCTCCATTGCCCGCTCGGGCCGATCGCGCTGGCCGTCAATCTTCAGCTCGATGCCGGCTGCTACAACGCCTTCATCCAGGAGCAGAGCCTTGGCATCCACTACAACCAGGGCAACGACCTGCTCGACTACATCAAGAACCCGGAGGTCTTCGACTACGCCGACGGCTACGTGAAGATTCCCGACGGTCCGGGGCTCGGCATCGAGGTCAACGAGGACTACGTCATCGAGCAGGCGGCCGTGGGCCATCGCTGGCGGAACCCCGTGTGGCGGCACGCCGACGGGAGCTTCGCCGAATGGTGAACGACGGGGATCACGAACAGCCCGGGCGGCCGACGCGAGCCCGCTATCTGATCGCGGTTCTGCTCTTCATTTCGGTGGTGATCAACTACCTCGACCGGGCCAACCTCTCCGTCGCCGCGCCCCAGCTTGCCAAAGACCTCGGCTTCGATAACGCTCAAAAAGGCTACATCCTCGCCGCCTTCGGCTGGACGTACGCAGCCCTGCAGGTGCCCGGCGGCTGGCTGGTCGACAGGATTCCCCCGCGGATTCTCTACCCCGTCGCGATCGCCCTCTGGTCGCTCGCCACGGTCGGCCTGGGCTTCGTGGGAAGCGTGGCGGGGCTGATCGGCCTGCGGCTCCTCGTGGGGGCGCTCGAGGCGCCGTCATATCCGATCAACAGCCGCGTCGTGACGACCTGGTTTCCGGAACGGGAGCGGGCCACGGCCGTCGGCTTCTACACGTCGGGGCAGTTCGTCGGCCTCGCCTTTCTGTCGCCGCTGCTCTACGCGTTGCAGCAGGCCTTCGGCTGGCAGATGGTGTTTCTCGTGACCGGCGGCATCGGCATCGTCTGGGCGGTGATCTGGTATCTCGTGTATCGCGAGCCCGCGGAGTTTCGCGGGGCCAACGCCGCCGAGATCTCGCTCATCCGCGAAGGTGGCGGCTTTGTCGATCTCGCCGCGAAGCAGAAAACGCAAACCGGCTTCCGCTGGGCCGATTTCGCCACCGTGCTCTCCCACCGCAAGCTCTGGGGGCTGTATCTGGGACAGTTCTGCCTCACGAGCACGCTCTGGTTTTTCCTGACCTGGTTTCCGACCTATCTCGTCGATTTCCGCGGCCTGGACTTCATCAAGGCGGGCCTGCTCGGGTCGGTGCCGTTTCTGGCTGCCTTCGCCGGCGTGAACTGCTCGGGGATTCTCTCCGACCGGCTGCTCCGCGCGGGCTGGTCGCTGGGCTTCGCCCGCAAGCTGCCGATCATTACGGGGCTGCTCATCTCGGCGAGCATCGTGGGGGCCAACTACGTCGAGAGCCCGGCGCTGGTGATCGCCTTCATGTCGCTCGCCTTCTTCGGCAACGGCCTGGCGTCGATCACGTGGTCGCTCGTGTCGGCGATCGCGCCGGAGCGGCTGCTCGGCCTGACCGGCGGGATGTTCAACTTCGTGGGCAATCTGGCGAGCGTGGGGGTGCCGATCGTGATCGGCTACCTCGTCAAGGGCGGCGATTTCGCGCCGGCGATCACCTTCATCGCCATGACGGCGATGGCCGGGGCGATCTGCTACGGCCTGGTGGTGGGCAAGGTCGAACGCATCGCCAGCTAGAAGTCCTTGTTTTTCTGCTCGAGCAAGGCGAGCAGATTCTCCCGGGTGATCAGGCTCGCGTCCGCGGGCCGTTCGAGGAACGGGCCCACGTCCTCGAGCAACGCCTTCATGTCC
>Ga0247836_1002653_pt1 | contig 25522 bp, 23 predicted proteins | sample LaCruzMarch2015__4_FD_187116 | JGI IMG/M metagenome (GOLD analysis project Ga0247836, IMG submission 187116) | Freshwater microbial communities from meromictic Lake La Cruz, Castile-La Mancha, Spain - LaCruzMarch2015_14m | ecosystem: Environmental > Aquatic > Freshwater > Lake | place: Spain... | reverse complement strand
GTTGACCGTCCGCGGGCGCCAAACCCCCAGGGCATTGATCGCCCGAACGACTGAACTTCACCGCCCTCGACGGTGCCACTCCGCGTTATTCACCAACTATGCGCACAATTGGGGAGCCATCCACAGAAGACATTGGCTTCATGCTGCCTCCCCGTCCAACGACCGGAGCTTATCAAAGGTATCCGGGTATTGGCGCACCATCAGGATCAGCGCCGCGGCCTGTGCGTTGGGAGTTGCCCGCCCCTGCTCCCAATTCTCCAGGGTGCGCGTTGCCACGCGCAGCCGGCGGGCGAAGACCGCTCGCGAGACGTTCAGTCGCTCACGGGTCTCCCGAATCAGCGCCGCATCGACCCGCAGCGGCGGCAGGTCTTCCGTCTCGATCGTGCGCAGGGTGATCTTGCCTTCCCGCTGCGCCTGCATCGCCCCCACCCCATCCATCATCTCGGCGAACGGATTGCGTTTACCCTTCATCGCTTCGGTCTCCGTTGCGCCAGTTCGGCTTGAATCACCTGCTTCAAGGCATGCTTCTCATTCTGACTGAGATCGGCCGCCTCGTCCTTGTCATAGAGAGTGACAAACCAGACTTGGTGGTCGGCGGTGAGCAGGTAGTAGATGATCCGCAGCCCACCGCGCCGACCCTTGCCACGCCGCGCGTCCTCCCAGCGCGCAACACCCGCCAGTGCCCGGCATGACATCGCCCAAGTCCGGCAACGCCAGCAGCGTCCTGGAGTGTCCGATAACCCTCGTCGTCCAGATAATCCGGGAGCAGGCGCGAGAAAACCGGGGTTTCAAATAAGACGAGTTTCACGGGCTCAGTATACGCTCATTGCGTACAGCGCGATCTCTCCGCCCAGCATCACGAAGCCGCCTCCCGCTTTGGAAGGCTAGGCCTATTTCTCCGGGTGGGGGTATGCGCTCCAAGCGTCGGTCAATCGCCCACGGATCAGGACAGCATCTCGAAGGCGTAATAGCGATGCCCTTCCCGGAGTCGATAGGTCGCAAAGTCGTTACGATCGAGGGTAAAGATCTTGTGCAGTTTCAGGCTTTCGGCGAGAACCACGAGCGAGGCGTCGGCGAGATCCATCGGATGGTCGGCATAGCGGATCATCAACTCGAAGGCCCGAACCAGGGTCCGGTCGTCCAGGAACCAAAGAGTGAGACCATGGCCGGTCACGAAGTCCATCAATCGCTGGGAGCCGATGCTGGCGGGGGTCAGCAAGTGGAAGGCTTCGGTAAGCACCGGGACGGTCGTGCACAGGGGCTCGTCGATGCCTGCCAGTAGGCCCGCGCAACGTTCGTGATCGCCGTCGGCGGGGTCGAACAGCGCAACGAGCGGTCCGGTGTCGACAATAATCATCGCTGACGTTTGCGTCGGATGACATCCGCAATCGCGGACTTGGCGTTGCGCGCCGACGCAACCGCATAACTGCCTTCGCCTAAATCCAGCGCGCGGTATATTTCATATGGTGTTCGACTGGCATGTGCCAGGGCTTGCTCTTCGTAGGCGCTCAAACCCTGTTTCAGTACCTCTGAGATGGACAAGCCTGTCATATTGCGTAGCCGTTCCAGCGTTTGTTCCGCTTCGTCGTCAAGCCGAACGGTTCTTGTGCTCACAGGGGTGTCTCTTGGGTTTGCTTTAATACCAAGCGTAATACACCATGCCCCGATCGGCAACAGCGAAACGGCCGGCAGTGCAGAACGGGTTACCGGAAGGGTACCTGTGCGACGGCCCCAGGTTGCGACCAGCACGAGATCGGCCGGGCGGTTGCGGCTCGCGTCCGTCCACGGCCGGCGCCCGACAGGTTCCGGCCTTGATCATCGTTCCGGCCAGCGATCGAGGACGTTGCCGTCAAAGCGAACAACTGCCGGATGAGGCCGAAGAATGGGCTAAGGCAGAATCTCGACCGGCGTCCCCCTGGTCGTGAGTTCCCAAATCTCGTCGATTTCCATATCTGAGACGGCGATGCATCCGAAGGTCCAGTCGCCGGTGCGCCGTTCGCGCCGGTTGTTGGGTTGGCCGTGGATCATGATCAGGCCGCCGGGGTCATTGCCCTGGCGTAGCGCGCGCAGGCGGTCTTCCTCGCGCGGATAGGAGATATGCAGGGCTTTGCGATAATTGCTCCCGTCGCTGCGCCGATCGATGTAGTAGCGCCCTTCCGGCGTGCGGCCGTCGCCTTGACGCTGCTTGTGGCCGGTGGGTTGGTAGCCGAGCGCGATCTTGTAGCTGCGGATGGGTTCATTCCCGCGCATCAGATAGAGGCGGCGCTCCGCCTTTTTGACGAGGATCCGATCAGCCAGCCGCGGTTCGCCCGCACGGTGCGATGGCGTCTGATGGGACTGGGCTTTGGTCGCGTCTTGTGGGGCGGTTTTCGTCCAGGGGAAGGAGAAAGCCGAGGCGGTCAGCGGCGCGGCAAGCGCACCGAGCAAGAGCAGTAGGCTAGGTAGATTTAACATAGAAAGCATTAAGTTGAGAAGAGAAGTTAACCTCTCCTATATTGTATAGAACCTGCCGTCGCGGTGTCATCCGGTCAGATGCGGAGGCCCCAGACGGCATAGACCGGGTCGGCGCCGGCAAGCCGATCCGCGTAGGGGTCGTCGGGCGGGCGCGGCAGGCCCCGCAGTGACCAGGTCTGGAGGTCGCCGTAGCAGCCGGATTCCAGGAAGTATTCGAGTACCAGGCCCGGCCGCTCGAATTCATGAAGATCTTCCCAAATCCGGATCGCCTTGGTCGGGAACCAGCGGTTGGAGAAGGTGATGACGAGGCAGCCGCCGGGTCGCAGCACCCGCGCGGCTTCACGGAAGACCGCGCGCGGGTCGATCAGATATTCCACCGACACGGTGCAGACGATCGCGTCGAAAACCCCATCCGGAAACGGGAGTTCAGGCGCCGCGTTGAGATCCTGGACGACCCGGTCAGTGAAGCGCGGATTGGCATCCAGTTCCGCCTGATTCAGACCGAGCCCGACCACCCGGTCCGCGGTCAAGGTGTCGGGCAGGTGTGAATGCCAGCTCGCCATCAGGTCCAGCACCCGGGCGCCCGGCTGGATGAGGCGGCCGTAAAGCGCGCTGATCTCGGCGATGGCGGCGCGGTCGATGTGATCGACGAGGCGCGGCGCCTGGTAGAACACCGGGTCCGGGCGCGCGTCCCGGCGCGTGAAGGGCTGGTCGGACCAGAAGTCCGTTGCCAGGGTGCGCCAGCGGGCCTGCATGCCCGGTCCGTTGGCGGTCACCAGGTCGGCCACGTCCGTGCAGCGGCCGCCGCGCTCCTCACCGTGGGCCCAGATGGATTCGATGGTGACGGCGAGCTGGAGCTGTTGTTCGGCCAGCGGGTGATTGCAGTCCGCTTGCAGGCTGTCCGCGCGGACGTCGACCAGACGCGGCGGTTGAGTCCTGCCCTGAACCGCGGTGGGCAGGCCATCGAACAGCGTCTTTGGATAGAAGCGGCCGAGTCGCGGCTGCAGGTCCGTGGGTCCGCCGCCGGCGGCGTTGAACTGGCGGCGATGCAGGTTCACACGGTTTGCTTCGTTCCAGGGTTCGACCAGTTCACCGGGAGCGAACCGCTGCTCGATCCGGTGGCCGCGCGGCTGGCCCATCACCCGCGCATCCAGCCCCGGCGGGAAGAGGTCCCGCCAGAGGTTGAGTTTGGTCGCGACCAGACTGTCCTGGTGCCGTGCGTGCGGGCACTGCCAGGTCAGGTCGAAGCGCATCCGTGCCATGGCCCGGCTGCTCGTCAGCTCCAGAAGTGCCGGGGTCTCGTCAGCCGCGTGTGACATGCGGACGCACCGGGTCTGTGGTGGTCGCGATCAGGACGCAAACTCGGACGCGCGCTTATAGATACGAATCACCGCGCCATTGCGGGGTTCCGCGTTGCCCGCGACCGGATTCCAGCGCACCAGTTCGTCGACGGTGACACCATAACGGCGGGCAATGGCGTCCAGCGATTCGCCCTTGCGCACGCGATGGGTGACCAGGGTGCTGCTGCTCGGGATGGCGCTGTCGGCGCCGCCGGGAACGCGCAGGGTTTGCCCGGGCAGCAGGGGCTCGCGCGGCGCCATGGCGTTCAGCTCGGCCAGTTCGGTGAGGTCGACCCCGCGGGCGCGGGCGACCGCGGCCAGGGTCTCGCCTGATTTGACGACATAGACCTTGGACTCAACTGAGGCGGGGCGCGCCCGCGGGACAGCCGCGGCGAGCGCCGGTGTGTAAGAACCCCCGGAGAGTGCCGTGGCGGCCATGACCCGTGCCTGGGGCAGGACCGCCGTCACGCGGTGACCGGTGCCGGCTGGAACGATCACTTGTCCCGGCCCTTCGGGCGAGGTCTGGCCGCGCTTGACGCCGGCGTTGAGCTTCTGGATTTCCGCGAGTCCGACGCCGCTGGCCTGGGCCACCCGCACCAGGTCCATGGGGCGTTCGGTACGGACCACTTCGAGCTGGGGTGCGCTGGGTACCGGCGGCAGGCGCAGGCCGTACTTCGCGGGCTCCGCGACCAGCCGCGCGGCGGCCAGGATTTGCGGCACGTAATTCTCGGTCTCGCCCGGTAGGTTCAGTGACCAGAAGTCGGTCGGCTTGCCGCGCGCCCGGTTGGCTGCCTGCGCGGATTCCACCCGCCCCGGGCCGCAATTGTAAGCGGCCATGGCCAGTTCCCAATTGCCGCCCAAGCGGCGCTGGAGTTGTTGCAGATAATCCATGGCCGCTCGCGTGGAGGCCAGAATGTCCCGCCGTTCATCGCGCCAGGCGTCTTGCCGCAGACCCATCTCACGGCCGGTATAGGGCATGAACTGCCACATGCCGGCCGCGGCGACCGGTGAGGTGGCGGCCGGGTTGTAGCGGCTCTCGACATGGGGTAATAGGGCCAATTCGGCGGGCAGTCCGCGCCGCTGGATTTCGCCGATGACGACATGCAGATAGGGCTTGGCGCGTTCCGAGAGCTTGGCGAGATACTGCGGGTCGCGGCGGAAGCTGTCGACCTTGGCGTCGATACGGGCATTGGCATGGAGATCGAGCTTCATGCCGGCGCGGACTTTGGTCCAGAGGTCACCGTAGCTTCCCTGGGGTACGGCGTCACGCCGCGCGAAGCGTCTTGTCTCCCCCGCGGGACGGACATAACCGTACTCACGGGCCGACACCATGTCGCCGTAGCCGTCGTCGGCGGCCGTGTACCGCTCTTGGTTGCCGGCGCAGCCGCTGATGGCGGAAATGGCGAGAAATAGGGCAGACGGTGCGCCAAAGCGGCGCACCAGTGGTTTGGAAAAGCGCATAAAAAACCCCCGATCTAAGCGTAAGTGCTTGCTTTACATAGCTTCTTACGGGTAATCACTCGTATGATACGCAAAGACGGCAGTCATTACCAGACGTACGGCACGGTCTTGCGGTACGGGGAGGCGGGGACAGCGCGACAAATACTGGGTACCATGAGGCGCTTCGGGAGACGCTGGTTGAACCTGTCCGGCTGATGTTGTCCGGGGTCGGCCAGAATTGGCGTGTGCCCGGATTCACGATGGCGGTGCGTCGCGGTGCGGTGCTTCGCTGCACCGCGGGGGCGTCGCGCGCGGCGGCGGTTCCTCTTGAGAGGCATTCACATGACCGCTTGCAAAGGCCCGGGCTATCCGTTGGCAAGTTTCGAAAACTGGTACCGGACGCCGCTGGGCAAGGCCGTCGCGGCCCAGGAGGCGGCCTGCCTGGAAGAGCTGTTGCACGATACCTTCGGGTACTATCTGGTCCAGGTCGGCGTCGGCAGTTGTTTTCGGGATGTGTTAGCCGAGACCCGTATCCGCCATCGCGTCCTGCTGCCCTGCCGCGCACCGGCCGCGCCGGGCGGACTCCAGGTCGTGGGCAACCCGGCGGCCTTGCCGATCGCGGCCGACAGCGTCGACGCGGCACTCCTGACGCATACCCTGGACTTCGTATCGGATCCCCGTCTGGTGCTGCGCGAGGTGGAGCGCGTGCTGATCCCCGAGGGGCGGGTCATCATTCTCGGGTTCAACGCGCTCAGCAGTTGGGGCCTGTTGCGGTTCCTCTATCGTTATCGGCGGCGCGTCCCCTGGTGCGGACATTTCCTGACCCCGTACCGGGTCGAGGATTGGTTGTCGCTCTTGGGATTCGACATCGAGGTTCGCAAACAGATCATGTTTCGGCCGCCGATCCATGGTGCGCTCAGTCCGCGGCTGGCGCTCCTCGATACCCTGGGTCGGGCGCTCTGGCCGGCCCTGGGCGGCGTTTATGTCATCAAGGCGGTGAAGCGGGTTTCGACTTTGACGCCGTTGCGGCCCTCCTGGAGTGCGCGCCGCGCGCTGCTGCCGGGTGGGGCGATCGAGCCGAGCGCCCGTAACACCATGTTATAGCCTTCGGACGCGATAGCCGGACGTAGGGGCGGGTTTCAAACCCGCCCCTACACGAAGGTCTGTCTGGATATCAGGTGCGAACGTTATGTGTTTAGCTGACCGCCGCGGCGGCGGGCTGGAGGGAAACGATGAAGGGGACTGTCGATGACTGAGGTTGTTCATGCCTTTACCGATGGCGCATGCAAAGGCAATCCGGGGCCCGGCGGCTGGGGGGCCTTGCTGCGCTGTGGTGAGACCGAAAAGGAACTGTGCGGTGGGGAGCGCCAGACCACCAATAACCGGATGGAGCTGATGGCGGTGATCGCGGCGATGGAGTCGCTCAAGTGCCCAACCCGCATCGCGATCACCACCGACTCGCAATATGTCAAGCGGGGTGTGACCGAGTGGATGAGCCGCTGGAAGCGCAACGGCTGGCTGACCGCCGAACGCAAGCCGGTCAAGAACCGCGATTTGTGGGAGCGGCTGGACGGCGCTCTGGCGCCTCATCAAGTCGACTGGCACTGGGTCAGGGGTCACACCGGTCATCCCGACAACGAGCGGGCCGATCGGCTGGCCAATCAGGGCATCCCGCGCGGCGGGATTGGTTGAATCCCAATGGCCTTGTTTCGCTGATTATCCCTTTCGCTGTCATCCGGTCCGAAGGAGTCCCCCCTGCCCATGCGTCAAATCGTCCTGGACACCGAGACCACGGGTCTCGACCCGCGTGAAGGTCATCGTCTGATCGAGATCGGTTGTGTCGAGCTGATCGATCGCCGCCTCACCCGCAACAATTTCCACCAATATCTTCAACCCGATCGCGAGATCGACGCCGATGCGGTCGCGGTCCACGGGATCGAGAACGACTTCCTGCGCGATAAGCCCCGCTTTGCGGAGATCGCGGAGGATTTCCTGCGCTATGTGACCGGCAGCGAGCTGATCATCCATAACGCCGCCTTTGATATCGGTTTTCTGGATCACGAACTGCTGCGGTGGCGCGCCGACGCGACGCGGATCAGCGACCTCTGCGAAGTCAACGATACCCTGCTGATGGCGCGCCGGCTGCACCCCGGGCAGCGCAACAGTTTGGATGCTCTGTGTAAGCGCTATGGCGTGGACAACTCGCATCGGGATTTGCACGGCGCCTTGCTCGACGCCGAGATCCTGGCCGACGTCTATCTGGCCATGACCGGCGGTCAGGTGGTCATGCACCTGGGTGGGGACGCCGGCACCGAGCCGGGACAGCGGAGCCTGTCGAATCAGCGCGGCCGGCTCGATCCGGGGCGTCGGCGGCTGCCGGTCATCGTGGCCGGGGAGGCGGCGCAACGTGCGCACGCCGCTCGGCTGGCGGCCATCGAGGCCGCCAGTACCGATGGGTGCCTGTGGCTAAGACCCTAGCCGCGCTGCTGCTGCTGACGCGTGGGTCCGGTGCCGTTGCTCAGGGTCTCCAGCCCGTCGAGATCGATCAGTTGGATGTGCTTGCGGTCGACGATCATCAGCCCGTCATCCTGATAGCGGGTGAAGAGTCGGCTCACGGTCTCGACCGCGAGTCCGAGATAGTTGCCGATTTCATGGCGTGACATGCTCAGATGGAAGTCGGTTGGCGACAACCCGCGTTTTTGCAGCCGCTTGGACATGTTGAGCACGAAGGTCGCCAGCCGCTCTTCAGCGTTTTTCTTGCCGAGCAAGAGCAGCATCTCGGTTTCGTTGCCTATTTCTTTGCTTAGCAGTCGGTACATCTGGCGTTGGAGGTTGGGGATCTCCGTACTCAGTTCTTCCAGACGGGGAAAGGGGATCTCGCAGAGCGCGGAGGTCTCCAGTGCTTTGGCGGCGCAGGCATGGGCGTCCTTGTCGATGGCGTCGAGCCCGATGATTTCTCCCGGCAGATGGAAACCCAGCACGCGTTCGCCGCCTTCCGCGCTGGGCGCATAGCTTTTCACCGAGCCGGTCTTGACCACGTACAGCGAGCGGAAGCGGTCGCCGTCGCGGAACAGAAAGTCACCGCGGTGCAGTGGACGGGCCCGCTTGACGATGTTTTCAAGCCGCCCGACGTCCTCCGGTTCGAGCCCCAAGGGCAGGCATAGGGCGCCCACCGAACAATTTTTGCAGGCGACCCGAAGCGTCTCAAACGAAATGATGTTGCGCTGGTTCAAGGCGGCTGCCCCCAGTTGGCGTGTTCTCAATGCTCTATATTGAGGGCAAGCTTTGATCTGGATCAAGTCAAAGTCGATTCGGACTTGTCCCGGACGACAATCCGGGGCGGCCGGAGCGGCAACAGTTGGTCGAATCGCCGGCTCCGGGCAAAAAAAAGGCCGCGCCTGGCAGGCGCGGCCGGTGGCGTCACGGACGCCTGCTGCTTACCTGGTCTCGGCGACCGGCGGGGCGGGCGGCGCCGGGGGGGCGCCGTAGGGACCCGTCGGACCCATCGGGGCCATGGGTGCCGCGTAGCCGGGGTAGCCGCCGCCGTAAGCGCCGCCCGGATAGCCGCCGCCGTAGCCGGGGTAGCCGCCGCCATAAGCGCCGCCCGGATAGCCGCCGCCGTAGCCGGGATAGCCGCCGCCGTAGCCGTAGCCCGGATAGCCGCCGTAACCCTGATTGCCGTAGCCGTTGCCGTAACCGCGCCCGTCGCCGCGTCCGTAACCGCGGCCATAGCCGCGCCCGGTGCCGGCGCCGCTGCCGCTCATGTTCATGTTGAAGTCGCCGGAGCCGTCACCCATCATGTCGTTCCACATGTCGCCCATGCCGCTGCCGTCCCCCCACCCGCCGCCGTTGTTGTTGCCGCCGCCGGGGCCCCAGCCGCCGGGCCCGCCCCAGGCCTGCGCGGTGTTCGCGGCAAAAGCAGCCGCGCCGGCGATGGCGACGACACTGATCAACTTGGCAAATTTCTGCATCTGTCGATGCTCCTGATAAATGGTGTAGTAATTCGGGTGGGAGGCGGCCGCCGATCGGAGATCGTGACCTAGCCTGCGTTTCATGAGATTTGACGCGCTCCCGGACTATACGCGTCCGTTAGCCGATTTGATAGGTAAACTATTGGCGAAACCCGAGTGTCTCCGCCGTCGGGCGGTGCGCGTTCGCCCCGGCCGATCATGGGCGGTGGACCAACTTCATGGTGCCGATGGTGCCGATCGAGAGGGCGCATTGAGGGGTTGCGGCGAATTTGGTAGCGTGTCGGGGATAATCGGGCTCAGCCCTGGATCAGTTCATCGCATCGTTGACCGCTTATGACCAAGTATATCTTCGTAACCGGCGGCGTCGTCTCGTCGCTGGGCAAGGGCATCGCCTCGGCTTCACTGGCGGCCTTGCTGGAAGCGCGCGGCCTGAAGGTCACCATGATCAAGCTGGATCCCTACATCAACGTGGATCCGGGAACCATGAGTCCGTTCCAGCATGGCGAGGTCTACGTCACCGACGACGGCGCCGAGACCGATCTGGATCTCGGCCACTACGAGCGCTTCCTGCGCACCCGCATGGGCCGCCACAACAATTTCACTACCGGTCAGATCTACGACAGCGTGATCCGCAAGGAACGCCGCGGCGAGTATCTGGGCCGCACGGTCCAGGTCATCCCGCACATCACCGACGAGATCAAGGCCAACATCCGGCTCGGCGCCGCCGGTTGCGACATCGCCATGGTGGAGATCGGCGGGACCGTGGGCGATATCGAGTCGCTGCCGTTCCTGGAAGCGATCCGCCAGATGCGGGTGGAGGAAGGCCGCGAGAACGCGCTCTTCATGCACCTGACCCTGGTGCCCTTTCTGCGCACCGCCGGAGAGATCAAGACCAAACCCACCCAGCACTCGGTCAAGGAGTTACGCTCCATCGGCATTCAGCCGGACGTGCTGCTGTGTCGGGGCGAGACGGCAATTCCGGATGAGGAGCGGCGCAAGATCGCGCTCTTCACCAATGTGCCCGAGAACGCCGTCATCTCCGCGGCGGACGCGGACAACATCTACCGCATTCCGCGCCTGCTCCATGCCCAGGGGCTCGACGAACTGGTGGTGCAGCAGTTCCGCCTCGAGGTCGGCGAGGCGGATCTCAGCGAGTGGGACCGGGTGCTCCACGGCTTCGACCATCCCGCGGCCCAGGTGCGGGTGGGCATGGTCGGCAAGTACATGCACCTGACCGAGGCCTATAAGTCGCTCTCCGAGGCGCTGGCCCATGCCGGTGTGCATACCGACACCCGGGTGGAGGTGGTCTACATCGACTCGCAGGATCTGGAGCGTGACGGCACCGCCGGCCTGGCCGGGCTGGACGCGATCCTGGTCCCCGGCGGTTTTGGTGAGCGCGGCATCGAGGGCAAGATCCTGGCCGCGCGATTTGCCCGTGAGCAGCGTGTGCCCTATCTCGGGATCTGTCTCGGCATGCAGGTCGCCGTGATCGAATACGCCCGCGACGTGTGCGGCCTGGAGGGCGCCCACAGCACCGAGTTCGACCGCCAGACCCCGCACCCGGTCATCGCGCTGATCACCGAGTGGCGCGACGAGCACGGCCAGGTCGAGACCCGCGACGAGCAGTCGGAGCTGGGCGGCACCATGCGTTTGGGCGGGCAGAACTGTCGGCTGGAGCCGGGCAGCCTGGCGCGGGCGGTCTACGGCAGCCCGCAGATCCGCGAGCGTCACCGGCATCGCTATGAGTTCAACAACGGCTACCTGAACCTGATGCAGGATGCCGGGCTGCGCCTGTCTGGATGGTCGCTCGACAACCGGCTGGTCGAGATCATCGAAATCCCGGATCACCCCTGGTTCATCGCCTGCCAGTTCCACCCCGAGTTCACCTCCACGCCGCGCGACGGCCACCCGCTGTTCTGCGGTTTCATCAAGGCCGCGCTCGAGCAGCAACGGGCGCAACAGGCGCGGGTGGGAGTCGAAACCCCATGATGCCGCTTGCCGGATTCGAGGTCGGGCTCGACCGCCCGCTGTTCCTGATTGCCGGTCCCTGTGTGATCGAGAGTGCCTCCCTGGCCGAGGAGACCGCCGGCACCCTGCGGGAAATCACCGCCGCGCTCGGCATCCCATTCATTTACAAGTCCTCATTCGACAAGGCCAACCGCTCGTCCACGGCGAGCTTTCGCGGGCCGGGTCTGGCCGCCGGACTCAAGATCCTGGAGGGGGTGCGCGCCACATTCGGCGTGCCGATCCTCACCGATGTCCATGAGGACACGCCGCTGCACGAGGTCGCGGCGGTGGTCGATGTGCTCCAGACCCCCGCCTTCCTGTGCCGGCAGACCAATTTCATCCAGGCGGTCGCCCGCCAGGGCCGGCCGGTCAACATCAAGAAAGGTCAGTTCCTCGCCCCCTGGGACATGCAGCATGTCGTGGACAAGGCGCGCGCGGTCGGCAATGATCACATCCTGGTCTGTGAGCGCGGTGTTTCGTTCGGCTACAACAATCTGGTGTCGGATATGCGCTCGCTCATGGTGCTGCGCGCGACCGGCTGCCCGGTGGTTTACGATGCCACCCACTCGGTGCAGTTGCCGGGCGGGCAGGGCGCCTGCTCGGGCGGTCAGCGTGAGTTCGTGCCCGTGCTGGCGCGTGCCGCGGTGGCCGCGGGAGTCGCCGGGATTTTTATGGAGACCCACCCCCGTCCGGAGGACGCCTTGAGCGACGGCCCCAATGCGTGGCCGCTGCACCGGATGCGCGAGCTCTTGACGACCCTGGTCGAGATCGACCGGCTGGTAAAATCCGCGGGTTTCGTGGAAGCTGGTCTGTAGACTGATGTGTCATGGACGACACCGAGGTAGAAGAAGAGGACAAGTCAGACGCCCGGCATCGCCGTGGCATGGCGCCTGACTGTCCCATTGATCGACGTGTTACCCCTAACATCTGTTTGTTCGTTAACTGGAGATCCGCGCCATGTCTGAGATCGTCGACGTCCGTGCCCGTGAAGTCCTGGATTCACGCGGCAACCCCACGGTGGAAGCCGATGTCATCACTGCCGAGGGCGCCATTGGCCGCGCTATCGTCCCCTCGGGTGCCTCGACCGGCTCCCGCGAGGCGCTGGAACTGCGCGATGGAGACAAGAGCCGCTACGGCGGTAAAGGCGTGCTCACCGCGGTTGCCAACATCGCCGGTGAACTGCGCGAGGCCGTGTTGGGCCTCGAAGTCACCGATCAGGCGGCGATCGACCGCTGCATGATCAGTCTGGACGGCACCGACAACAAGCGCCGGCTCGGCGCCAATGCCCTGCTGGGCGTGTCGCTCGCCGCCGCCCATGCCGCCGCTCAAGAGAAAGCCCTGCCGCTCTACCGTTCGCTCTCCGCCGGTCCCTACCGGTTGCCGGTGCCGATGATGAACATCATCAACGGCGGCCAGCATGCGGACAACAGCGTGGACTTCCAGGAGTTCATGATCCTGCCGGTGGGCGCCCCCAGTATCCGCGAGGCGGTGCGCTATGGTGCCGAGGTCTTTCATGCCCTGAAGTCGGTCCTCAAGGGCCAGGGTCTGGCCACCTCGGTCGGTGACGAGGGCGGCTTCGCCCCTGACCTGCCGTCCAACGTGGCCGCGGTCGAGGTCATCCTGGAGGCGATCGGCAAGGCCGGCTTCAAGGCCGGTCAAGACATCTATCTCGGTCTGGACGTGGCCGCCTCCGAGTTCTATAAGGATGGCGTCTACGACCTGGAAGGCGAGGGCCGCAAGCTCGATTCCGACGGCGTGATCGAGATGCTCAAGGGCTGGGTCGACCAGTATCCGATCATCACCATCGAGGACGGGCTGGCGGAAGGCGACTGGGACGGCTGGAAGCGCCTGACCGATCGTCTGGGCAGCCGGGTGCAGATCGTTGGTGACGACCTCTTCGTCACCAACACCAAGATCCTGCAGGAAGGCATCTCCAAGGGCATCGCCAACTCCATCCTGATCAAGGTCAACCAGATCGGCACCCTGACCGAAACCCTGGAGGCGATCGGCATGGCCCATGCCGCGGGCTATACGGCGGTGGTCTCGCACCGCTCCGGCGAGACCGAGGACACCACCATCGCCGACCTGGTGGTGGCCTCCGCGGCCGGTCAGATCAAGACCGGGTCGCTGTCGCGTTCCGACCGGGTGGCCAAGTACAACCAGTTGATGCGCATCGAAGACCAGTTGGGCGACGAGGCGGTCTATGCCGGACGCGGCGCTTTCCGCTGGTTGTGAGTTAACCGCACCGCGGACCAGTTGGCTCTGGTCCGCGGTCGGCACCCTACCGCGCCCGTTCATGCGCCTGCTGGTCGTCGTCCTGGTTGCTCTGGTCGTGGCTCTCCAATACCGGCTCTGGGTCGGGGCGGGGAGCCTCGCGGATCTGCATGGATTGCAGCAGGAAATTGCCGCGCAGCGCCAGGATTTGGACCGCCTGCGGACCCGCAACCAGGAACTCCAGGCGGAGGTCGAGGACCTGCGCACCGGGGAGGCCGCCCTGGAGGAGCGGGCACGCGGTGAACTGGGCATGATCAAGCCGGGTGAGGCCTTCATCCAGGTGATCGAGCGGCCCAAGGTGGAAGCGGCGGTACCGGCGGCGCCTAAGAAATGATGTTGTTGCCGGCAAGCAAACGCGATGCGTGGTCCTCGGTCCGCGCAGCGGACCCTACGGACCGTCACCGCTGCAAACTGCCGGTGAATCAACGTCAATCAAAGCACTTGGCCATTCATTGAAGACCACAAGATTCTGGGCGGTGGTGCCGGCCGCCGGCGTGGGCCGGCGACTCGGTGCCGCCATTCCCAAACAATATTTGGATCTGGCGGGGCGGCCGGTAATCGACTGGACGCTCGATACCTTTCTCGCCGACCCGCGGATCAGCGGGGTGCGGGTCGCGCTGGGTCCGGAAGACGGCTTCTGGTCCGCCACCGCCTACGCCAATCACCCCAAGGTGCGGCGGGTGGCGGGTGGCGCCGAGCGCTGCCATTCCGTGCTGAACGCATTGGATGACCTGGCGGCCGAGGCCGATTTGGCTGACTGGGTGCTGGTGCACGACGCCGCCCGGCCTTGTCTGCGTCAGGCTGACCTGGATCGGCTCATCACCGAACTCGCCGACGACCCGGTGGGCGGCATCCTGGGCGTGCCGGTGCGCGACACCATGAAGGGTGCGAACCCCGACGGCCGGATCGCCGCCACCATCGATCGGGCCGCCCTATGGCACGCCTTTACCCCGCAAATGTTTCGTCTCGGCCCCTTGCGCGGCGCCTTGCGCGATGCGATCACCGTCGGCGATCTGGTCACCGACGACGCCTCCGCCATGGAGCGCGGCGGACTGCACCCCCGCCTGATCGAGGGGCACGCGGACAACATCAAGATCACCCGTGCCGAGGACCTTCCCCTGGCGCGTTTTTATCTCGACAGGCAGGCACGCTCATGCTGATCGGTCAGGGCTTCGACGTTCATGCCTTCGCCCCCGGGCGCCCCTTGATCCTGTGCGGCGTCACGGTGCCGCACGACCAGGGCCTGGCCGCCCATTCCGACGGCGACGTGGCCATCCACGCGCTCTGCGACGCCCTGCTCGGCGCCGCGGGTCTGGGCGACATCGGTCACCACTTCCCCGACACCGATCAGGCCTATGCCGGGATCGACAGCCGCATCCTGCTCCAGCGGGTCATGACCAGCCTGGCCGGGCTGGGGCTCGCGGTGCACAACGCGGACCTGACCATCATCGCCCAGCGCCCGAAGCTGGCCCCCCACATCGCCGCCATGCGCGGCCTGCTCGCCGCCGACCTGGGCTGCGACCCGGCGCGCGTCAACGTCAAGGCCACTACCACCGAGCATCTGGGGTTCACCGGCCGCGGCGAGGGGATTGCGGCTTTGGCGGTGGTGTTGCTGGATGAGTAGGGGCTGCGGCGTCCGTGTGATTTCCGGGAAAGGATCGACCGTCGTGTAGGGGCGAATTCATTCGCCCCTACCGCCCCGACAACCCAACAGGCTTTCTGCGCATGCGCAGTCGGGATGCCTATTCACGGAAATCGTCTAAGGTGATTTCCGAAGAACTTGGTACCACGCGGTCTCAACCTCCGGTGACCGGGGCGACGCAACCGGAGGCCGACGCTTTAGCGGGCGGCGATGCCGCGTCCGGCTGAAGCCTCGTCCTCCGGTCTGTTGTGCGAGTGCAGCAAGCTCCGCAGGGGGTTCTAGGGGCGACTAAAGTCGCCCCTACAGCCTGCCCATCCTGCCGATGACGACGAGAGCATCATGACCGGACCGCGACCGCCGCATTTGGAACAGCTCAGATCGGCGCTCAACGCCGGGATGATCGATCAGGCCACCTTCGACGCCGCGGCCGCGGCGATGACCGCTCCGGCCCCGGCGGGCGGCGCCATCGCCCAGGGAACGGACGCGGTGGCCGTGGGCGCCCACGGCCTGAACATCGCCGGCGACAACCAGGGCCCGATCAACACCGGCCGCGAACTCACCGCCGCACCAGGCGCCCAGATCGTTTACGCGGAACAGGGTGCCACCGTGGTCATCGGCGACGCACCGGTCGCGATGACCGCGGTCGAGCGCGAAAGTACGCTCGGCCGTTATCTGCAAACGCTGATCAGCCAGAACCGTTATCTCCAATTGCAGGGTATCCGTTCCGGCGGCCGACTCGTCAACATCGAGCTGGATCGCATCTATGTGACCTTGCGCGCCACGCGCCACCCCGACCAGCGGACCGAGATTGCCTGGCTGGCCGACGAAACGGCACTGGCACCGGGTGAACGGCAGCGCGGTCAAGACCAGACACCGCCGGGCGACACCACGCAGATCACGGTCAACGCGGCCCTGGCGGCACACCGGCGTCTGGTTGTGCTGGGCGACCCCGGCAGCGGCAAGACCACCTTGCTGCGTTATCTGGCGCTGCGCTATGCGCGCGACCTGGCCGAGGGCACGCACCGCGTCGCGGAGACACTCGGGCTCGATGAAACCGGAACCCTGCCCATCGTGCTGCCGTTGCGCCAGATCGGGCCGTTATCTGGCGGAGCATCACCCGCAGGACGACGGCACCGACGGCCATGCGCTGCTGCTGCGGTTTCTGGTGCAATGGCTGAAGAACGAGCGGATCGAGGTGCCGCCCGACTTCTTCGACGACTGGTTGACCACCGGGCGCGCCGCGATCCTGCTCGATGGACTGGATGAGGTCGCGGACCCGGGCCTGCGCCGGCGGGTCGCCGGTCTGGTGGACGCCTTCACGCGCGCCTATGCCGATTGCCGCTATGTCGTCACCAGCCGCATCGTCGGCTATAGCGACGCCTCGCGGCTCAGTGAAGGCTACGCCACCACTACGGTGCGTGATTTCACCATGGAGGATGTGCGCGTCTTCCTCTCGCAATGGCATCGCCTGGTGGCCATCGGGCACTTGGGTCCGGGCGCGGGCGCCGAAACGCTCGCGGCCCAGCAGACCCATCAATTGCTCGACGCCATCGACCACAACGACCGCGTGCGTGAACTGGCCATCAATCCGCTCATGCTCACCGTCATTGCCCTGATCCATCGCGACCGGGTCAAGCTGCCGGACCGTCGCGCCGAACTCTATCAAGAGGCCGTGGATGTCCTGCTCGGCAAATGGGACGAGGCGCGCGGCGTGCAGGAGTCGCTGATTCTGAACGACCGGCCATTCGATATCAGCGACCGGCGGCTGGTGTTGCAGCAGGTGGCGCTCACCATGCACGAATCGGCCGTCAAGGAGATCGATGCCGGCCCCCTGCGGGAACTGCTCAAGGCCCAGTTTGGCGGCGCCGTGCCGGACGCGCGCGAACTGGATGCCGCGGTCACCCGGTTTCTCACCGTCATTCAGGAGCGCACCGGGTTATTGATCGCGCGCGCCGAGGGCACCTACGCCTTCTCCCATCTCACCTTCCAGGAATACCTGGCCGCGCTCGCCATCGCCGGGCGCGATGATTATCTGGCCTATACCTTGCGCCATTGCCCCGACGCCTGGTGGCGCGAGGTGATCCTGCTCGCGGCGGGTTATCTGAGCACCCAGAGCAAGGAGAAGACCACCCGCCTGATCCGCGCCATCGCCGACGCCAAGACCGAGCCGGAGCCCTACCACAACCTGGTGCTGGCCGCCGACTGCGTGCGCGATGCCGGCGCGAACCGCATCGTCGGCGATCTGGAGGCCGATCTGCGCGGCCGGCTGCAACGCGAGTTGGATGCCCGCGTATGGAAAGGCGCACTCGGCACCGTGCAGACATTCCTCACCCGCGGCATGCGCGTGGAAACAGCCACACGCCGGCGCATCGCCGCGGCCGAGGCACTGGGCAAGATCGGCGGCAGCCGGTTCTGGACAAGGCCCCATGGCGAGCCCGAGTGGGTGCGGATTCCGTCGGGCGAATTCACCATGGGCGAGCCGCACGAAGCCCATCGTGTTCACTTGCCGGACTATGCCATCGCGCGGGTGCCGATCACCCATGCGCAGTATGCGATTTTCGTCCAGGCGACCGGCCATGAACCGCCCGACGGCTAGACCGGCAAGCGCCCGCCGATCGGTCAGGAAGGCCATCCGGTGGTCGGGGTCGATTGGCACGCTGCCTTGGCCTATTGCCGTTGGCTCGGCGCAGTGACCGGCAAACCCATCACCCTGCCCAGCGAGGCGGAGTGGGAAAAGGCGGCCCGCGGTGCGGACGACGCACGCGCCTACCCCTGGGGCGATGACTTCGATGCGGCGCTGTGCAACGTCCGCGAGTCAGGATTCGGCTGGACGACACCGGTTGGCATATTTCTCAACGGTGCCAGTCCCTATGGATGCCTCGATATGGCGGGCAACGTGTGGGAGTGGACGCGCAGTCTGTGGGGCAAGGGCTCTGAGTGCGAATTCGCGTATCCGTACGACCCGCTTGATCCCAGGCGAGAGCAACTCGATGCAAAGAGCGATATTACACGAGTCGTGCGCGGCGGTTCGTGGTGCGGCCCTCGGGACGACGCGCGCTGTGCCTATCGCCTCAGGGGTCAACCCGACGATCGGCACGACGACTTGGGTTTTCGTGTCGTGTTGCGTGCTGCCCCTGTTTCTTCGGCTCCGTCCTCTGGTGACTCTGAACTCTGACGCTCTGATCTTCCGATTCCGGAGGGGGTGCAGGGGTGCGCGGGGGTGCGCGTAGGATGCGGTGAGTACTCGAACCGCATCACCCACCCCCCATCACTCGCAAACCACCCCGTCCGTCGGGTGTGATCGCATCCCACGGGTCGGTGCCCTGCGGGTCAGCGACGGTGCTATGCTCGACACTCGACCCGCGCCGCCGGACCCGTTGCGATGTGCGACCTCCTCGACCCCAAGAACGACTCTGTATTCAAGCGTCTGTTCGGCGACGCCCCGGACCTGCTGGTGGCGCAGATCAATGCCGTGCGCCGGTGCGCGGCGCCGATCACGCACATCGCTGTGAAGAATCCGACCATTGATGCCGCGGAATTGCACGGCAAATACATCATCCTGGACCTGCTGGCCGAAGACGCCGCGGGCCGCCAATACAATATCGAGATGCAAGTGCGCCGTTATCGCGCCTGGAGCGCGCGCAGCACCTACTACCTGGCCCGGCTGATCAGCGGGCAACTGGTCGCCGGAGATGACTACGGGGAACTCCAGCCGGCCATCGGCATCCATCTGCTCGACTTCGACCTGTTCCAGGACCCGGCGCACCAGGATCAGGCGCTGTGGTGTTTTGAGATGCGCGATGCCGCGCGCCCGGCGGTGACCCTGGGTCAGGAACTGCAGCTCAACCTGATCGAACTGCGCAAGGCCGATCGGCTCCAACAGACAGCGGGCGCACTCGGCGCCTGGATCACACTTTTTGAACACTGGCAGGAGGAAGACACCATGGCGCAGATCGTCGACCCATCGGTGCGCGCCGCGCTGGACAAACTCAAGACCCTGAGCGCCGACGCCGAGGCCCGGCGCCTGGCCTTCGTGCGTGAACGGGCGCTGCGCGACGAGCTCAGCTTGCTCAAGGATGCGCGGGAAGAGGGTCGGGAGGAGGGTCGGGAGGAAGGTTTGGAGGCGGGTCGTGAGGAAGGTCGGGCCGCCTTGCGCCTGACGGCCATCAATCTGATCCGCGGTACCGACCTGAGCGATGCGGCCATCGCCGCGATCACCGGACTTGGCGTCGCTGACCTCGCCGCGCTGCGGCGGGCGTTGTAGCAACATCGGTATCCGGCCGGAATGGCGCGCGTGACCGGTGGTGGGTGATGCGGTTCGAGTACTCACCGCATCCTACGGCTGACGCTTACATCCGACGGGCGAGGGCGGTTTGCGGGTGATGGGGGGGTTGGGGGTGATGCGGTTCTACGGCGGGGGAAGGTTCCACCGCACCCCCTCAATGCCATTAAGTTAAGCCATTCCGGCTCCCACGCTCCTGCGTGGGAGTACGTGCGGGTGCTTCGCGTCCGGCGCCAAGACCGGACGCAGCGCGCCCGCCCGGCATTCCCACGCGGAGCGTGGGAACGAGAAGCCGCGCTGTCGGCGCTTAACTTAACGGCATTGCCACACCCCCTCCGGAATCGGAAGGCCAGCATGTCGGCGCGTAGGATGCGGTGAGTACTCGAACCGCATCACCCAACTGCGGGTCAACTACATCATCCTAGACCTGCTTGCCGAAGACGCCGCGGTCTTTCAGCACAACATCGAGATGCAGGTGCGTCGTTATCGTGCTTGGAGCGCGGTAGGTTGCCGCGAGGAACGAACCCCAACGATCGGCGGCCGGGATGTTGGGGTTCGTTCTTCGCCTCAACCGACGGGCGCGCCGCGCAGCGGCGGACCCGGTTGCAACATCGGCACGCGGATTTGGGCGCTATTGCGCCTCAGTGCAACACCGCGTCCACGCTGTCGGCAGTGAGGATTCGCTCGGACCAGTGCAGCAAGGTCTCGGGGTCCGCGGTGTTGATCCGTTCGCGCAGTGCCGCGCTCGGCACCCCGAACTTGCGCTCGATCCGGCGCAGCAGCAGCGCGGCTCCACCTTCCTGTCTGCCCTGCTCAATGTAGCGATCGATGAAGGTTTGCATGATCGGGTCTCCGGGCGAGGCCTGTTGCAGCAGGGCGCGCACATCGCGCTCCTCTACCCGTCCTGTTCCTTGGACATAGTAACCGTGTCCGTTCCTCACTGCATCCGACTCTGCGCGAGGCGTGCCCGCAGGGCCGCCAGGTCGTGCTCCAGGCGCTGCCGTGCCTGGGCCTCGGCGTCGGCCCGCCGGGTCTGCTCGACTGCCCGCCGCGCCTCGGTGTCGGCCCGGTCTACGGCCTCGCGTTTGGCCTGGGCCTCGGCATCGGCCCGCTGCGCCTCGGCAGCGGCCCGGTCCAGGGCCTCGCGTTTGGCTTGCGCCTCGGCATCGGCCCGCCGCGCCTCCGCTTCGGCCCGCCGCGCCTGCGCCTCGGCCTGCCGCGCCGCGGCCGCGGCGCGCTCCCGATCGGCGCGCCAGCCGGGGAGGACGAAGCCGGCATAGACCGGATCATCACGCAATGCCTCCAGCTCCGGTCGGCGCGCCAGGTCGGTCGGGCGGAATTGCAGCCCCGGCAGCACCCGCGAGCAGATGATCCCGGCCTGCGGTGCGATGGGTGTATAGAACCCGGCGGCGGTGCGGGTGTAGAACGCCTGGTGAGCGGGATTCTGGTGCAGGATGTAATACTCGGGCACACCCCCGGCCGCGTATTCGGCCTTCTTGGTCACGGTGTCGCGCACGATGCCGCTAGGCTCCTGGTCGGACAGGGCCTCGATACAGAGGTCGAAGACGCCGTGATAGGAGCAGTCCAGGGGTAGCAGCGGCTGGGGATTGTCGTTGCGCACCACGCCGAAATCGGGCTTGCGGATGACGGTGCCGCCCGGCAGCGGCAGCCGGAAGCCCATTTCCAGGCCGACCAGTTGCGCGCAGGGGTGGGTGCGCAGGAAGTGCCGCACCAGCTCGCTGAACCAGGCATAGACCAGAAAGGTCTCGAAATCGGACACCGGTTTCTCCTCCAGGCGGCCGTTGTTCCACTCGTAATGGTGGTCCGACTCCAGGTAATACTCGGCCCAGTAGGTCGCCTCCGAGACCAGGAGGCCGTCCGCGGCACCCGCCGCGGGCAGGCGTCGGGGCGGCGGGGTCGGGACCCGCGGCGCGGGTACGGATTGGGTGGCGGCGCTGGAGGACATGGGCGGCAGGTGTCCGGTGTTGGCATCGCAGGGGTCAAGGCTAGCACAAAGCGGGCGGGATCGGCGGCGTCGCCGCCGCCGGCAGCGTGTTGGCGGCGAGGCTGATGGTGGATGCGGCTGACGGGGGGTTTAGGTGATGCGGTTCGAGTACTCACCGCATCCTACGGCGGGGGAAGGTTCCACCGCAGCCCCTCCGGAATTGGAAGATCTGAGCGTCAGAGTTCAGAGTCACCAGACGACAGGGCTGAAGAAACAGGGGCAGCACGCAACACGACACGAAAACCCAAGTTGTCGTTCCGATTGTCGGGTTGATTCCTGTTGCGATAGGCACAGCGCGCGTTGTCTCGATGGTTGTTCCACGAACCGCCGCGCACGACCTCCCAGACCGCCTGGTCGGATGTTGGCATCCGACCATGGCATGGTAGCAAAAAAAATCGCGCGCTGCGCGCGGCGGGGGAAGGCTCCCCCGCACCCCCTCCGGAATCGGAAGATCAGAGTGTCAGAGTTCAGAGTCACCAGAGGACAGGGCTGAAGAAACAGGGGCAGCACGCAACACGACACGAAAACCCAAGTTGTCGAACCGAAGGTCGGGTTGATACCCGCGGCGACAGGCACAGCGCGCGCTGACTCGAGGGCCGTTCCACGAACCGCCGCGCACGACTCTGTACACAGTATGTCCTGCTCCCGGAGCCTCCCGCTTCTCGTCGTTCGTGTCGTAGGGATACGTGAATTCGGGCTTCATCAAATCCGGACCCCACAGGCTGCGCGTCCATTCCCAGACATTGCCCGCCATATCCTCGCAGCCATAGGGACTCTGCCCCTGCTCAAAACAGCCTGGCGTGCTGGTGCTACCCACGGTCATCTCGGCATTCGCGTGCTCTGCCAGGAATTCGGCCCCCCAGGGGTAGGCGCGTTGCGGGAGCGGGTTGTCGATCGATGCTGCTTGAACTGGCCCGAAACCCTGCCCGAGCCCCTGCTCGAACGTAACGACCTGGATGGTCGCCGGTAGGCGCTCGCCGCCGCGTGCCGCCTTTTCCCACTCCGCCTCGGAGGGCAACATCACGGCCCACCCCGCCGGAAGCCGATCGCTCCAGCGCTCGGTGAGCCAGACGCAGAAGGCCAGGGCGTCGTGCCAGGACACCTCGACGACCGGCCGGTTGGCGGGGGCATCCGGACCGTCCTGGCCGCGCGCGGCGAGAAACGGCCGATACTGCGCCACCGTCACCGGTGTCTGCGCGATCCAGTAGTCGTAGTCGAGCGTCTCGTTGCGGTGCAGTTCCCCATCGGCATTGCCTTCTTCCCCCATCCAAAAGGCCCCGCGCGGTACGGCGGCGAAGCGCATCGCGTCCAGGTCCAGCAGGTGTCGGCGCGGGTCGCCCAGCGCCGCAAGCAGGTCCCCTGCCAGCACCCGCTCGCGCGCCGGGAGCACGGTACTGCGCAACAGCGACACCTGCCGGTCGCGCACCCGCAGGCGCTTGCGCTCGTGGCGCGCCTGCAGTTCGGGGTTGGGCGCCGCCAGGCCGGTCTCGGCGAGCACCGTGGCGGCCACCAGCGCGCCCCACTGCGCCCGCGTAGCCGGCTCAGACGCGGCGGAATCGGGCGCCTCGTCCTCGGCGCACAGCGCGTCAACCAGCTCCCAGACGGCACTCGGGGTGTCCTTGGAGCGCGCCGCCGCCAGCAGCGCGACCTCGCGCCAGCGGTTGGGGTCGGTCTTGACCAGTCGGCTCAGGGTATCGGGGAAGTCGAAGCGGGCCAGGTGGCAGGCGGCCAGGTATTCCTGAAAGGAGCGGTGCGGGAACTGATAGAGCCCATCGCCGTGGGAGGCGAGCAGACCGGCACGGTCGCGCAGGTACTCCTCCAGGCGGGTGGGCTGGACATCCGATCGCCCCCTGGATGCCGCCATCAGTGCCATGATCAGATCGCTCTGGCGGATATCGGCGGTGCCGACCAGCGATGGCTGGCCCAGGTGCGCCTCGAAAGCCAACTTGTCGAGCGCGCGGCGGATGTCCTCCCGGCTGGCTTTGAGCCATTCGCTCAACGAGGGTTCTTCGACGATGGGCCGGTCGGCCGCGTCGCGGCGCAGCTTCAAGCCCTCCCACTCGTCGAGCAGCATCTCGACCGACTGGGCATAGAGCGCCTCGCGATTCTCCGGCAAGGTGCCGCCGCCCTTGGTTTGCAGTCGGGCCATCAGGGTCAGGAGCAACGGGCGTTCGGCCAACTCGGCAAGCTCGGGGCGCCAGGCGGCGCGCTTGAGGACTTCGGCCCGCGCCAGGGCGTCGGTCTCGGTCAGGCGGAAGAGGTCGCAGGCCATGTGGGCATACCAGGTGTCGACAAAGCGCTCGATCTGGCCGCGGGTAAAGGGGAGCAGCTCGCGCTCGGCGAAACCCGCGAGCTTCCAGTCCTGGCGCTGATAGGCATAGGTCCGGCTGGTGACCAGCAAGCGGCAGCCGCGAAAGACCCCGGCGAGTTCCTGGATGGCCTGCTTGACCTGTTCGCGCCGCCGCAGGGCATCCGGGACCTCGTCCAGGCCGTCGAGCAGGATCAGCCCGCCCTTGCCCAGGAGTTCGGACTTGAGGTCATCGGCGTAGGGCCGCAGCAGGTCGGGGAGCTGCGCGACGATGAAGCCCCAAAGCGCGTCCACGCTGAGCGCCGTGCCGGCCGGCGGCAGGGCGGCGGCGAAATCGCGCAGCAGCACCCGCACCGGCAACAGGCCCTGGTGGCGCCAGCGCTGGGGCTTGGGTTTCTGCTTGGTGTCGTGGTCCGGCTCGGCCGGGATGGGGGTCCGCAGGCGCTTGAGATTGGCGTCCCCGAGCCCGAGCCGCTCGCCGGCCAGGCAGAGCGCGACCATGTTGAGGAAGGTGGTCTTGCCGCTGCCGGGTCCGCCCATCAGGACCAGGTAGTGCTCGCTGTCCAAGGCCTCCAGGGCGGACTGGCGGGCGGGCTCGCGTTCGGCCGGGACGCCGGCGGGCGCCTGACCCTCGCCCGGCTCGCGCGCCTGGGTCAGGAGTGCGGTGTAGACCGACGCGAGCTGTGCCGGTCGGCCGCTGTCGCCGGCGAACAAGGGCAGTTCATTGGCGCGCAGGCTGAGCCAGGCCAGGTAGCCCCGGCGCAGCGCGCTCACATCGGCGCCGGGTTGGGCGGCCTGCTGGATGACGGTCTGGTAGATGTTGCCCGCGCCGGTGTTGATGGGCGCGGCGGCGTCGCCCTCCAGGATCACCGCGCCTTGACCGGCGGCCTTGGCCTGTCGGCCCCGCGCGATGGCGCCGCTGCCGTTGAGGGCGGCCTGATCCGCGGGGTGACCCGCAGCGGCCGGCGCACGCTGGTCGGGTGCGGCGGTGAACAATCCATGCGCCGTCGGTTTGTCGACGATCATCGCGCGCCTCTTTGCTCAAACAGTGGATTTCTTCTTGGCACGCCAAGGTTGGCCAAGCATCGGGTCCGCGGCGTTGCTGGCCTTGATCATAAGCCCGGCCACCGCGCGATCTGCACGGTCGCCGGTCCGCACAGCGGACTCTACAGGTCACGGTGTTCCCGTAGGGTCCGCTGTGCGGACCGTCCGCGGCCGGCCGGAACGATGATCAAGGCCGCTTTGCTCATCTATCCGGGTCCGTTCCTCACTGCATCCGACCCTGCGCGAGGCGTGCCCGCAGGGCCGCCAGGTCGTGCTCCAGGCACTGCCGTGCCTGGGCCTCGGCGTCGGCCCGCCGGGTCTGCTCGACTGCCCGCCGCGCCTCGGCGTCGGCCCGGTCCAGGGCCTCGCGTTTGGCCTGGGCCTCGGCATCGGCCCGCTGCGCCTCGGTATCGGCCCGCTGCGCCTCGGCAGCGGCCCGGTCCAGGGCCTCGCGTTTGGCTTGTGCTTCGGCATCGGCCCGCCGCGCCTCCGCTTCGGCCCGCCGCGCCTGCACCTCGGCCCGCCGCGCCTGCGCTTCGGCCTGCCGCGCCGCGGCCGCCGCGCGCTCCCGATCGGCGCGCCAGCCGGGGAGGACGAAGCCGGCATAGATCGGATCATCACGCAACGTCTCGAGCTCCGGTCGGCGCGCCAGGTCGGTCGGGCGGAATTGCAGCCCCGGCAGCACCCGCGAACAGATCACGCCGGACCGCGGTGCGATGGGCGTATAGAATCCGGCGGGGGTGCGGGTGTAGAAG
>Ga0247836_1002651_pt1 | contig 25540 bp, 26 predicted proteins | sample LaCruzMarch2015__4_FD_187116 | JGI IMG/M metagenome (GOLD analysis project Ga0247836, IMG submission 187116) | Freshwater microbial communities from meromictic Lake La Cruz, Castile-La Mancha, Spain - LaCruzMarch2015_14m | ecosystem: Environmental > Aquatic > Freshwater > Lake | place: Spain... | reverse complement strand
AGCCCTCCGCAAGGAAGCCGAAGCGTTCGACACCCTCCGCCCCGGCGAGGACATGGTCGGACTCGACCAGGCGTTCCAGTTCGCCGAGGAAGAATACCGCCCGGGCGAAGGAAAGAAGAAATAATCCCAACCAACTCAAAAGGCGCCGCCGGCATCCGCTGGCGGCGCTTTTTTTGTTTCAGCGGTTGGCAGCCGCGAGGGCGGCGAGGACATCCTCCTCGCGCACGTCTGCAGGCTTGTGCCAGCAGACAAATCCGTCCGGCCGCACGAGGGCCGCGCCCGACGGCGCGCAGGGGACCTCCGCAGGAAATGTCTCCAGGACCGCGACCGGCGGGATGCTTGCGGAGCCGAGCAGCGCCTGGGGTCCGGCGAGGATCACAAAGCCGCTGCCGAAAAGATCGAGCGTGGAGCCGCCGGAGGCCCCCATCGGCAGGTGCGGGAACCGGAAGGCTTTGCCGTAACAAACCCCGGTGTCGAACGCGCGGTCCTCAACCTGCCGGTGGGAATGAGCGATCGAAGATTTGAGCGCCTCCCAGTTCCCCTGGAGCGCGAGCTGGACCTGCTGGAAAATCTCGCTCGAGTTCTGGTTGGTGTGGCTCATCACCGCGAGCGAGAGCGCGCGCCGCTCGGTGTCGTACGTGTCGAGCAGCGATTCCTTGGCGGTTCCGTTCACGACGGCCGCGATCTTCCAGGCGAGGTTGTGGGCCGACTGCAGGCCGGTATTCATCCCCATCCCGCCGGCCGGGCTGAGCCGGGCGGCCGCATCTCCTGTCAGAAAGATCCGGCCCTGCCGGAGCCGTGCGGCGACCTTCGGGCTCATCACCCACGGCGCAACCCCCAGGATCTTGAGCCGCAGGTCCGGGACCCCGGACGCGGAGCGGATCATCCCGGCCAATGCGTCCTCATCCGGGGTCGGCTCGCCCGGACGCAGGAAGTGGTGCATCAGCCAGAGGTCGCACCCGTTCACCGAGACAAAAAATTCCACGAGGTCCTCGCGGAGGACGTTGTAGAGGAGAGCCTTTCGTCCGGCCATCGCCGGGCCGGGGTCGGCATGGAAAAACACGTTGAGGAAGTGGCCGAGATCGCCCGGGCCGTCGGCCTCGATGCCGAGCGATTTGCGGACCGGGCTGCCGGCCCCATCGGATGCGACGACCCACTCGGCGCAAATGGTCGAGTCCCCTTCCGGGGACTGCACCACGAGCTCGACGCCCCGGGGGAGCTGCCGCCACTCGACGACCTCCTGCCCGAAATGCACGCTGGCCAGCGGCTCCGCAGCAAGCGCGTTCAAAAGCACGTGCTCGGTATGCGTCTGCGGCGAGTGAAACGCGCGGCACGGGCTGAACGAAGGGTCCTCGGGAGGCAGCGGGGCCCGGCCGAGCTCCTCGCCAACCAGCGACTTCGCCCAGATCATCAGCTCGGTGCCGGACCCGGAAAAATCGCCGCGCATCATCTCGCCCAATAATCCGGCCTGCCGGAAAATTTCTGCTGTCCGCCGCGAAATTCCCATCGCCTTCGGGTGGGTCGAGATCCCGTCGTGCTTTTCAAAGATGTGGCACGGCACGCCCGAGCGGGCGAGGAGGAGCGCGGTGAGCAGGCCGCATGGGCCGCCGCCGATCACCGCAACGGGTGTCTCATCAAGGTACTGCACAGGAAATTTCCTAACCCGCCGGAGCCGGATTGCCAAGAACTCGCTCGCCTCCAGAAATTTCCGGCGGGGTGTTGACGGGTTTGCGATAAAACCGGAGCGCCTCGATGGGGCTCCCGAAATCGCGGAGCGGATAGACCCCGCGCTGGCCCCCAAGTCCCGGGTCGCGGACGAGGTAGTCGAACCCCTCCTTCCCGCAGACGACCATAAAGTGTGTGATCCCGGAGGCGTAGCGAAGCCGGATGATCACCGGGTTGCCCTGGAGAAGGTTCGAGTCGATCAGAAAATACGACGGTCGGTCCTCGTAGTGCGGAAGCAGGTCCGGCGTGAGCCCGGAAGCGATCTCAGCCGCCTTTTCCCAGTAGAGCCATCCCTGCGGGGTGTAGCCGCCCGGGGTCGACGTCAGGTAGGCATTGAGCCGGCCGGGGTCGGTCCCCGCCCCGTAGCCCGCGAGCACCATCGCGGCCGAGGTCACCGCGCACCCGACCGATCCCATCGATTCCTCGGTTGGCCCGAGCTTCTCGCCGGCCCACCTCTGGTCGAACTGCAAAAAATGCGGTCCGGGCACCTCGATCCGGCCGGGGATGTAGAGCCCGCCGGATGGCGGCAGCGGGCGGAGCGCCATCCATTCTGCCACCCACCACGCCAGAGCGCCCGCCGCCAGGAGGACGACAAGAAGGGAGACCGGAAAAATGCGCCTTGCGAACATGGGAAAAGAATCGTTGGTTGCGGGATGGATTTACGAGTGCTTATCGCCAGCCTGCTGGCGAGCGTCGCCGGTCACGCGTCAGATTTCAACGAAGTTATTCTCGGTCAGGCGCGCGGGATGCCTGCGGGCGGCGGGTATGCCACGACGACCGGCGCGCACGAGGCGCTCTCCTCGGCCGCCCGCTTCGAGCCCTCGGGCCTGCGGATCAAGGCCGAGAGCGCAATGCCGAGCTACTGCTCGGGGGCGACCTACCTCGTGTTCCTCAAATCCCTCGGAGAGCTCCAGCGCCGCGGACTCCTCCGCCTCGACCGCGCGACCTGGTCCGCCCTCCTCCCGGCCAAGGTCGCCGATGGCGTCGGGGTTTGGGGACGGTGGAATGCCAACGGCCCCGGCACCCCGCGCCTCTTCCACGAACTCGGACTCGGACGGAACTTCTCCGACATCTCAAAGGCAAAACCCGGCGACTTCCTCAAAATCTTTTGGACCGACGAGGTCGGGCGCGACGAGCGCGGACACTCGGTCGTCTTCCTCGGCCTCGAGGTGCGCGACGGCACCGAACACGTCCGGTATTGGTCCAGTAATAAACCCGGCGGGTACGGCGAGAAGTCGGTCGCCCGATCGAAGATCGCCCGCACCATCTTCTCCCGCCTCGAATCCCCCGACCGCATCGCCGCCGTCGCCACCCTTCCCGACCGCGACCCCTACCTCGCCGGACTCCTCACCAAGCGCTCGAGCTTCGCCGAGGCCGCCAGGATGTCCGGGATCCGCTGACGCCATGGGTCCCGAAAGTTGCACGTCTGTCAGGCGGAGGGCTTCCGGGTTCGGAGCTCCGCCTTTAAGCGGCGGCAGCCTGCGCGGCTATGCAAAAATCCACCGCATAAATGCGGAACTCCAAACAAGATTCCTCAAGGCAGAGCCCATTTTTGCAACATTTGGGAATCCGCTGGCCCATGGTAGACGTCAATATTTTCTGATAATGGAATGATTCATGCTGGCGGAATCCGGCTCCTATGGTACGAGCAGATGCCGCACGTTCTGTGCATGCGGCAGCAAGGCAACCAGAAAATCCAATCTTTATGAGCGACAACAAAAAATTCCGGGCCGGGGTTCTTTTCGGCGACGAGGTGAAGGCGGTTCTTGACGAGGCGAAGGCGAACGCGTTCGCGCTTCCGGCGGTGAACTGCACCGGGACGAACTCGATCAACGCCGCGCTCGCGGCCGGGCGCGAGGTGAACTCGCCGATGATGATCCAGTTTTCCAATGGCGGCGCGCAGTTTTTCATCGGAAAATCCGTGAGCAAGGAGAACCAGCTCGGGCCGATCCTCGGCGGGATCGCCGGCGCGCACTATGTGGACGCGGCCGCTAAGGCGTACGGCGTTCCGGTCGTCCTCAATACCGACCACTGCGCGAAGAAGCTTCTCCCCTGGGTGGACGGGATGCTTTCGGCCAGCGAGGAGCAATTTGCCAAGACCGGCAAGCCGCTCTTCAGCTCGCATATGCTCGACCTCTCGGAGGAACCCCTCGAAGAAAACATCGAAACCTGCGCAAAGTATCTCGAGCGCATGGCGAAGATGGGGATGACCCTCGAGATCGAGCTCGGCGTCACCGGCGGAGAGGAGGACGGCGTGGACAACTCGGATGTCGACGAGTCCCGCCTCTACACCCAGCCGCATGAGGTCGCCCACGCGTACGAGGTCCTCAGCAAGATCAGCCCGAACTTCACAATCGCCGCCGCCTTTGGCAACGTCCACGGGGTCTACAAACCCGGCAACGTCAAGCTCAAGCCCGCAATCCTCAAGCAGTCGCAGGACTTCATCGCCGAAAAATTCGGGACCGACCCGAAGCCGGTGAACTTTGTTTTCCACGGCGGGTCCGGCTCGTCGCGCGAGGAAATCCGCGAGGCCCTCAGCTACGGCGCCGTGAAGATGAACCTCGACACCGACCTCCAGTGGGCGTTCTGGGATGGCATCCGCGCGTACGAGGCAAAAAACCACGACTACCTCCAAGGCCAGATCGGCAACCCGGCCGGACCGGATTCCCCGAACAAAAAATACTACGACCCACGGATCTGGCTCGGCGCCGGCGAGGCCACGTTTACGAAGCGCCTCATCGCGTCGTTCGAGGACCTCAACTGCATCAGCCGCAACGCCGCAAGCTAGAAAAAATTCGGACGACACGGAGGTCGTCCCTGCAGGGCCGGCGCCTTCGTTTCCTTGGAGGGCGATGCTCCGTCAGCGCCCACTTGTCGGCTTGCAGCGCAATAAGATCGGACGACACGGAGGTCGTCCCTCCAGGGCTGGCTCCTTCGTTTCCCTGGAGGGCGTCAGCGCCCACTTATTGGCATTCCCAAGCGCAGGTCAACCGATGCCAAGGAGGGCAATCAGGTTCAACCCGAAGGCGAAAAGAAGGGCGCCGAGGAAAATGCTGACGGGGAGGGTGAGGACCCAAGCCATGAGGATATTGCGGACGGTCGCCATCTGCAACCCCGACTTGTTGGCGGCCATGGTACCTGCGACGCCGGAGGATAAAACGTGGGTCGTACTGACCGGCAGGCCGAAATGGTCGGCCATCAAAATCGTGCACATCGCCACGAGTTCGGCCGCGCCCCCTTGGGCATAGGTGAGGTGGTCTTTGCCGATCTTCTCGCCGACCGTCCGCACGATCCGCTTGTAACCGATCATGGTGCCGAGTCCAAGCGCGAGAGCGACGGCGTATTTCACCCAGTCCGGAATGAAGTTCGTCAGCTCGTCGCCCTGCTTGCGCAGAGCTGTAGCCGTGGTCTCGATCCCGGCATCCTTCAACGCCCCGATCTTCTGGAGTTTTTCCACGGTCTTGGAGATCAGGAAAAGGTCGGTTCGGATGTCACCCCGCTGGGCGGCCGGAATGTCCTGCATCGTCGTCGCTGTACCCAGCCGGGTTGCCAGGTCGTCGGACATCTGCTTGACCGAGGAGAACACTTCCGCCTGGGGAGGCTTGGGATGCTTGATAAAGTTGGTGAGCGTGTCTTGGGCCTCCTTCCCGTCGGGCTTCAGCCCCCCCGCGAGCGGGGCCAGATCAGCCGAAAGCGCCTGTGCGGAGACAACGACATCCTTCGCATCGGCAATGCCAGAACTCATATGCAGAGCATAAGTCCCGGGAAGAATTCCAACCAGAATCAACACAATGAGCCCCATCCCTTTCTGTCCGTCATTCGAGCCATGGGCGAAGCTGACGCCCGTACAGGTGAGCATCAGGACGCCGCGAATCCACAGCGGCGGAGGGGTTTTTCCCTGGGGGGCCTTGTAAAGCGAGGGGTTCTTGATCAGGGCCTTGCAAAGCAGGAGCAGAAGCCCGGCGGCGCAGAAGCCGACCACAGGGGAAACCAATAGGCCGATCATCACGTCTTGCGCCTTCGCCCAGTTCACTCCGTCCGTCACCGAATGGCTGGGCCCCATCAGGGAGTTTGCCAGTCCCACGCCGATGATCGCCCCGATGAGCGTGTGGGAGCTCGACGCAGGCAGCCCGAGATACCAGGTGCCCACGTTCCATGCGATCGCCGAGATCAGGAGCGAGAAGACCATCGCAAATCCCGCCGCGGACCCGATGTTCAACACCAGCTCAACCGGCAGCAGCGCCACAATGCTGAACGCGACCAGACCGGATGACGTCAGGACACCGATCAGATTCCAGATTCCCGACCACACAACGGCCGGGGTCGCCTTGAGCGTGTTGGTGTAGATCACCGTCGCAACCGCGTTCGCCGTATCGTGAAAGCCATTCACAAATTCGAAGGCGAGCGCCAGCAGAACTGCCAGCACAACACAGACATAGGTTAACGTGGTCGGCTCAACGTAGGCGTATGCAATTGGTATCATTGGACCTGATGTTTGACCTGATGTACCGGGCGTTTGCAAGATCGCTTTTGTGACATTTTTGAAACAAACCGGCCGGGTGATAGATCTGGCGACGTGATCGGGCTATGGGAGGCAGCCCGGTTGGGGGCTTGGCCCGCACATCTCACACTCTGGCTTGGGAAGTTTCCTTCCGCATGTCTGAACCGGTGGTTTCGGACTTCCCGGTCTGCAGGTTTCGCGAGTGACTCCAAGGCCCCGAGGCGTGGGCGTACACGCGCAGCCGGTGGCTTTTTTGAAGCAGTTTCCGGTGATCACATTATCGAAATCCAGTTTCACGATCTCGCCGCGTTTGAGCGGCTTTGGCTCCGGCGTTTTGTCCAGCAGGCTGGTCGCAAGGTTCGTTCAGCACGCAGGTTTTTTTGAAGTGCCTGGCGTTGGTCGGCGAGCCGGCTCAGGCGGCGGCCGTTGCCAGCGCCCTGAACGACCTCTTCGTCTGCGTGATCGACGAGGTCGTCACCCCGTTCATGGCAACCCTGACGGTTGATTTCAAGAGCTGGCATAAGTGCCCCTCACTTTTTCTTTTCTCAGAAGAGCGTTGGCTGGTTCGGATTTGTTAGCGTCCGCCGGTGCGCAGGGGTCGGCGCAGGGGTCGGCGCAGGGGTCGGCGCAGGGGTCGGCGCGGAGGTTGGCTCGGGGGTTGGCTCGGGGGTTGGCTCGGGGGTTGGCTCGGGCGTGGGCTCGGAAACCGGTGCAGATACTCGCGCGACGAGCTCCTCCGCATCCAACTTCTTGGCCGCCTCGATCACTTTCAAAAAGGCCCCAACCATTTCGGGCTTCCTTGTAAAAAGAACTTTAGCAGCTTCGATAGATCCGCGAACATCGCGACACTTTAGATCGTCAACACTCACCCCGAGTGCTTTCGCAAAATTTGCGAAGGTGTTTGTTGCCGGGTTGCGCTTGCCGCTCTCAATGTCGCTGAGGTGGGCAAGGCTGCGGAACCCCACCGCCGAGGAAAGGGCTCGCTGCGTCATTCCGCGTTCTTTCCGCAGCTTTCGAATGTACTGGCCAAATGTTTCGCTCATTTGGAAACATTCGCATATGTCGCGAATATTATCAAGTATGATAAATCGGAAAACACGGACGTCGTTCCTCCACTTTGCTACGAATGTTCGAACTGAAGGGCCCTGACCCGTCATGGCCGAACGTTGCTCCTCGACGAGGAGAAGGGCGTCGCGGTTCGTCGGCAATGCAGGTTCTGATTTTCCGACAGCCCTACAGATCAATGGTGCGGCCGCATCATCGATCTGCGAGCTGTGGGCGAACGAGCCTTACTGCCTGGCTTAGCAGGGCGATGCCTCCGTGACTGGCGGGCGTGGCTGGGCACCAAGAGAGGTCGGTGCGGTGCGTTCGGGGTGGTGCGGGTCAGCTACAGCCGAAGAGACGGCGTTCGCGGATGATATCGGCGACGGCGGGGGGGACCATATTTTCCCAGGAGCGGTCACCCTTGCGGATGAGGGAAAGGACGTCGGCCGAGCGGATGGGGAGGAAGGCGGAGGTATAGTCGGAGATTTCCTCGATGAAGTGATTTTCGAGGAGGTGGGAGTACAGGTGGACGAGGTTTGGGGCGACCTCAAAATTTTTGGCAGTGACGAGCGAGCCGTCCGGCATGAGGCGCGGGTAGGCGTAGAGTTTGACGCCATGTTTGAAGAGGCGTCCGAGGCCCTCGAGGATCCCTCCCTCGAGTTCGGAATAGAAGCGTTGCTCGAAGAGTTCGTGCATGCCGGGGATCCCGAGCGGGAGGCCGATCATCTTGTCGGTATAGATGGAGAGGTAGTTCACGAGGCGGTGGAACTCTCCGTAGTTCGAGATCAGCACGGTGTGACCGAGCGCACCCAGCATATCGACGCGGTCGAGAAAATCCTGAAGGTCGAGGTGTCCGGTGGAGAGCAGGTTTTTCATCGTGATCTCCATGAGGATTTCGGGCTGGTTTCCGGCGACCGCCTCCTCGGCCTCAAACATCCGGCGCGCCCCGAGGAGCATATCATTGGTCAGGAGTGTGACGGGGCGGAAGCTCCCGCGCTCGACGAGGAGAGGTTTTTTGTAAAACGAGTCCGCCGCCTGAACGACCTCGCCATCCGAGCGGAAGAGCGTCGCCTTGGTGAGCCCCTGGACGACAAGCTGGAGGCTCATGATCCGGTTGTCCACGCCCGGAAAGGCCGGCCCGGAAAACCGGATCATATCGACGACGATGCGCTCCGGCGCGAGGTCATCCATGAGCGAGGCGATGAGGGCCTCCGGCTTGTCGGCGAGGTGGAAGGCTCCGTGGACGACGTTGACTCCGAAAATCCCGAGTGCCTCCTGCTGCTGGAGGTTTTCGGCATCGAGCATTCGGACGTGGAGGATAATTTCGCTGAGCGGGGCGCGCGGGGAGTGCTGGAATCGCAGCCCCATCCAGCCGTGCGACTCGTCGTGCCTCCGGAAGCTCCTTGCCGCAACGGTATCCGCCAGCACAAAAAAGTTTCGTTCAGCGCCGACCGAGGCGTCGAGCCGCTCGATGAGGAGATCCATCTCGTGGGTGAGCATCGTGTCGAGGCGCGCGCGGCTCACGTACCTTCCGCAGGCCCCGTAGATCGCATCGCTGAACGACATGTCGTAGGCGGAGATCGTCTTTGCGATCGTGCCGGCAGCGCCGCCGGCTGCAAAAAACCTTCTCGCCACCTCCTGCCCGGCCCCGATCTCGGCAAACGTCCCGTAGTACCGGCGGTCCATGTTGATCTCAAAAGCCTTTTTTTCCGTGCGCTGGTCATTTCCCTGTGGCATGCGCGGGACGCTACCACAGGACCCGAAACCGTGGGAAGCCCGGAGCCGAAATTCCTTATCCCGGAGGCCAGTTTTCTTACCGGCCCGATTTCAGGGCGCCCTGTGACTGCCCCGAGCCGGCCGTGAGGAGGCTGACGAAGCGAAGCCCGGAGGCGGTGAGGCGCGGGGCAGCGTGCGTCCCGCCGACAAGGCCGCGCGTGATATGGGCGCAGGCAAACGGGGACTCCGCGATCCAATCCACCTCCGGCTGCGCGACTGGGCGCGGCGCGGCCACGGCCCGGATGGGAAATCCGTTTCCGGTGAACGAGATCGTCCACGCCGGCGGGCTGGCAACCTCGCCGTCCGGGACCAGCCACGGATAATCCCGCAGAAGGCTCATCTGCGGGGCATTGGGGATCGTCAGCCGGAAGGTCGGCTGCAGGGAAGCGATATGGCGCGACAGCCGGAACCCGGGGTCGGCGGCAGCTGCCTGAAGGATTGCCGCCGGGTCGGTCCCGGCCAGGTTCAGTCCGTTGAAGAGCCCGTGCTTGTTCGGGCTTCCGGCAAAGTGAGCCGCGTGCCAGGGCTCAAAGTTGCGGCTCATCAGGATCGCCACCTCGAAATGCACATGGGCGCGCGGGCGGTCGATGCCGGCCCCCGTGTAGCCGAGCCGACCGAGCACATCGCCCTGCCGGACCGCCTGGCCCGGAGCGACGTCGATCGTCGCCAGATGCGCGTAGAGCGTGTAGATCGGGCTCCCCTCGATCCGGTGCTCGAGCACGACGTACTTGCCATAGTTCGAGGCCCCCGCCTCCGCGCTCACATGCACGACCGTTCCCCCGGCGGCCGCGCAGACATTGTCGAGCGGAGCGCCCGAGGGATCCCGGCGGAGCGGGCGGATGTCGATCCCCTCGTGCAGCGCGGCGTAGACGACCTCTCCGCCCGAGCGCTGCGGGCCGCGGACAAACCCGAACTGCCCGCCCTCCCACGGCTGCGACTGCTGGCCTTCGAAGTCGCGCTGGACGTACATGTAGAAGTCCTCCGGCCGGCCGTCCAAAAGCGCGCGGTTCGCCGTGGGGAAATCGAAGAGCGCCGCGCGCGCCGGGCAAAGAATGGCCGCCAGGGCAGCCAGCGACCGCCAGCTCATTGCGCCGTCGCCTTGGGCGGCTTTTTCCCAAACTCCGACTCCCGTCCGAGCACCGGGTACTTCTTCTGCATCAGCCCGATCTCGCCGGGAAGGATTCCGCCCGGGATGAAGAGGATCCCGTCCGTGACCCGCCGGTCAACGCTCAGGGCCGCCGCCACCCGGCCGTTCACCATGATCACCGCGATCTTGCCGCGGTCCGACGTCGTGAACTGCTCGAGCTTATCCGTGCCGTGCGCATCGAGGCGCAGGTACGCGCCCGCCATCCCGTCGCGCCCGGGGAAGGGAAGAAACGCCTTGATGTCGCGCTCGGTGATCACAGGAACCTTGCGCACAAAAATCTTTTTTTGCGGGACGGTGAGTTCGACCGGGGTGACGAACGACGTCCCCTCCTGCTCCTGGCCTTCGGCGAGGAGGCGGATGCTGACTGGCGGCGGCTTCTTCTCCCCGGCATGGATCGTGAGCGGGAGGGCGAGGAGGACGGCGGGGAGCAGGCGGAAGATTCGGCGCATGGCGCGAAGATAGGGCAAGCGATAGGATTTGCAACCGCCCGCGCGGTGGGATAGGGAAAAGGGACATGAAACGTGCTGCCCTGATCTTTCTGGCCCTTGGAACCTCGACCCTTCCGGCCCAGGAAACCCCGACAAAAAAAACCGATGCCTCCACCGCGTTCGCCATCGCCGCGCCCGATGAGACCAGCCCGTTTTTCCTCGACCCGCAGGCGGCCCAGGCCACGCGCAATACCGACTTCGCCGGGCGCGACCTCGGCGACACCGTCGCGGAATACCCGAAAAACCGGAACTCCCCGGATAGCGCGCTCGCCCAGGTCAAAAAGTTTTTTGGCAACATGTTTTCGTCGGTCGAGATCGGCCCGCTGCGGACGCCTCCCACAACCGAGAAGCTCGACGTTGAGCCTGACACGTTTTCGCTCCAGGACCGCCGCGAGCTCACCGTCACCTACTCGATCCGCAACAACACCAAAAAGATGACCCGCCTCGAGTACCCGACCAGCCAGCGCATCGACGTCGTCACCACCGGGCCGGATGGAGCCGTCCTCGAGCGCTGGTCGGACGACCGCGCCTTCCAGCCGGAGGAGGGGATCGTCGTGATCAACCCGAAAGAGCGGATCGAGTATCAGGAAAAAATCCCGACCCGCGACATGAAGGCCGGCACCGCCTATCGCATCGAGGCATTCACGACCAGCCAGGAAAAATTTGCGACCGAAAAATCCGTCGCTCCGGAGTAGCCGGAATGCCAGGAGCGGCCCCAGCCGGACGCGCCCGGACGCTGGAATTTTTGCGGAATCCCGGCCCGACGGAAAAATTTACGCTTGACCTCCTGAGCCGATACGCAATTTTCGGCGTCCGCTGGCGGTGAATAAATCAAATTATTTGTTGCCAAAGCGCCCAGCTCTCAAATACTGCAACTCCTAACCAATAACTCATCCATGTCCGAAAAATCCATTGAAGAAAAAGTCAAAGACATCATCGTCGAGCAGCTCGGCGTCAACCCGGAACAAGTCACCCCGAATGCCTCATTCATCGAAGACCTCGGAGCCGACTCGCTTGACACCGTCGAGCTGGTGATGGCGTTTGAGGAGGAGTTCAGCGTCGAGGTTCCTGACGAGGACGCCGAAAAGCTCCAGAGCGTCGGCGACGTCATCAAGTACATCGAGGAAAAATCCTCGAAGTAGGCCGCCAAAACCCTTTGGGGCCGCCCCGCTTCCTGAGCGGGGCGGCCTTTTTTTTTCGCCCGGAACTTCCCGATTGTGTTTCCGGGCGGGCGGGCGAGGATGGAGGGATGACGAGTTTTCCTCCCCAACTCAACGCGCGCCTCGGCAAAGATACGATCGTCGAGCAGGCCCGGCAGATCTCCGAGTGGAAGGAGATGCGCGGGCTTATGGATGCCATCCCGGATATCCTGGTCGCGGTGAACGCAACCCGCCAAATCGTTTTTGCCAACCAGGCGGCGGTGGATTTTTTTCAAGTGAAGTCCGCCACCGAGCTTTGGGGCAAGCGACCGGGCGAGGCCGCCGGATGCGTCCACAGCGCGGAGACCCCGGGCGGATGCGGAACGGCGGAGGCTTGCCAGGTCTGCGGGGCGTTCCGCGCCATCGTGCAGGGGCTCAACGGGGACAGCCCGATCGAAGAGTGCCGGATGCTCATCGGCGGAGGAACGCCGCTCGACCTCCGCGTCTGGGCAAGGCCGTTCGACCTCGCCGGGGAAAGGTTCGCGTTCCTCTCGTTCCAGGATATCAGCAACGAGAAACGCCGGAGCGTCCTCGAAAAAATCTTTTTGCACGACCTGATGAATACTGCGGGCGGGCTTCAATCGGTGAGCGAGCTCCTGGAGTTTTCCGGGCCGGAGGAAGTGGGCGAGCTGCGCAGCGTGATCAGCCACCTCTCGGCCCAGCTGGTGGACGAGATCCGCAGCCAGCGCGAGCTCCTCGCCGCCGAGCAGGGCGAACTGCAAGTCGAGAGGAGGGATGTCAACAGCCGGGAGGCGGTCGCCCGTACGGTCGAAACCTTTCTTTCCCACCCCGCCAGCGACGGGCGGACGATCCGCTGCGACGGGGAATGTGAGCCCGTGAATTTCCCCTCGGACCTGACGATCCTGCTCCGCGTGCTCGGGAACCTGGTAAAAAACGCGTTGGAGGCGTGCCCCTCCGGCGGCGAGGTCACGATCGGATGCCGACGCCTCCCGACCAACGAGGTGGAGTTTTTTATCCGCAATCCGGGGGTGATCCCGCGCGATGCGCAGCTTCAGATTTTTAACCGCTCGTTCAGCACAAAAGGCACCGGCCGGGGGCTTGGCACCTACAGCGTGAAGCTTCTGAGCGAGCAATTTCTGCACGGGCGCGTACGGTTTACGTCGACGCCCGCGGACCAGACAACATTCCTCGTGGCTTTTCCGATCGAGAGCTAGTGCAGGCCGCCCAACAGAATGCATTTTCTGTTGGGCGGCCTACACTGGTGCCCCGTAACGCCAAAACATTCGGATCACCGGACATGCGGAAGGAACATCGAACATTCAACATTGAGCATCGAAGTTTTGAATGTTCGGCGTGGTCATGTTCAGTATCCGGCCATCAGGCGCTGACTTGATTTCCGGCATCTCGGCGATTCAATCGAATTCGTGACTAAGGGATCAAAACATTTCGAAGATACAAACCACCAGTGCCCCAACGGGGCATCATCCCCTAGCCCAGGGCAAGCGCGAGCGACGCCCTGGGTCTTATGCAAAAGAGCTTCTGCCCTGTCAGGGCAGCATCCCAAGTCCGGGTGCCCGCCGCCGCGCGCTTCAGGAAGCCGCCGGCGAGCGAACCGCCTCGATCGCCGCAGCCAGCTTGATGGCCGCCGCCGGCGGGAGCACAACGAGCCGCTCGTCACCATCGGTCAAATCCACCGCCACGACAGATTTTGGCGCGCGCAATCCGTGGGAGAGAACACGCAGCCACCAAACGATCAGGAAGAGCAGGATCGCACCCCAGATGAGCCAGTGCGCGAGGGTGGAGCGCGGGAACTCCACCAGCAGCCCGGCGGCGATCACAACGCCCAGAACGATGGCCACCGAAAGCGGGCGGACCCGGTGGACACTTTCGATTTGAGCGAAGGCGTGACGGACCATGCCGGGCTCGATCTCCCCGCAGGGAAGAAGGATTTTGCCGGGCCGGACCTCGATACCCGGGGCTTCGAAGAGGATCCCGCCAGCGGCCTCTCCAGAGGCTTCCTCTGCGGCCGGGGCCTCCTCCGTCGTGATGATCCCGCCTAAAGGCGCCCAATCATCCATCCCCTCGATCCAGTACTGGTCGTCCAGGGAATACTCCCCCGCCTCAACGAGCGAACCCAGCACCTCGGGCGAATGTGGCCCGTTGCGGACACCGTCCTTCAGCACGTAGATCGCGCTCATGACAGGAGTAACTGTCTCTCGGCTGGCGGGTTTTGTCGATCAAAACCTCTGGATCATGCCCGGCGGGCGAGTTCCTCACGGAACCTTTCGATCGCCAGAGCCGCAGCGTCCGCAGGCGACATGCCGCGAAGCTTTTCCTCGGTGGCCGGCTCCGCGAGCCACACCCGGATCCGCTGGAGGGCGGCGTCTTCGCGATTTTCAGGAAGCTGACGCGCGAGCCGGATGCCTTTGATTTCGGGAGCAGACGGGACCGGACCGCTTGGCGGGGCCGGGGCGGTCGCGTCCCCACCCAGCCAGGCTTGAAGCTCGGGCAGGATGTCGGAGGGCGTCTGAAACCTCTGCCATGTGGCGTCGTCTCGCTCCGGGTCGAGCGAGCCGATAAACTCGACAGCCAGGTTGAACGACGTGTTTGCCCGGATAAATTCTTTGCACAGGTCGCTGTGCATCTTGATTCGTCCCTTCGTCCCGGTGCTATATTTTCGCGGCTCCATTCCGCCAGTCTTCCGCGACAGAGGCGGGTTCGTCCACCGGATTTGCAATTTTTTTCTTGGGCCGCGCGAGCGCGGGCGGCTAGGCGTCTTCACTCCGGCCCATGGCCAGGGCGAAGAGGATCAATGAGGCACCCAAACACACGCTGTTGATGCCAAAGAGCAGGCCGAGCGCCCAGGCGGCGTCGGAGGGAAACTGCGCCAGCAGCATCCCGCCGAGGAGGAACGCCACAAGGCCGTTGAGAAAAATCCAGATCCACGCCGGATTTTTTCCGCGATACCGGAAGGCAAAAAGAGTTCCGAAAATCCCCTCGGCGATAAAAATCGAGGCCATGACAACCGTGAGCGCCAGCAAGCCGTTGAGGGCTTTGACGATCAGAAGGACGCCCACGATGAGACGCAATGCCGAGGAAAACAGGTCCAGGAGCCGGTGCTTGGGGGCTTTCCCCATGACCGCCGACCCGAGCAGGACCACCCCGCTGACAATGAGGAAGGCCCCGAGAAACTGCTCGATGGCGACCGAAGCCAGACCGGGACGCAGAATTGCCAGGAGGCCGATCAGGGCGGAGAGCCCCCCTCCCAGAAAATACCATAGCCGCCCCTTTGAGAGATCCGCAGAAGTGATGCCCATGGCCACGGCTTATCCGTTTGCGCGCCCTTGCGCAACCAGGGAATCCCGCTGGAGCACCAACGCGAACGCCCGGGCCTGGGCGTCCAAGGCTGCAAGGGATCCATCGTTCCAGACGACCTGCGTCGAGCGGGCCATCTTTTCCGGAGCCGGCATCTGGGTCTTCACGATGCTTCGTGCCAGTTCGCGATCCAGCCCGCGCGCCAGCAGGCGGGCATCCTGAACCTGATCCGAGCAGGCGACGGTGATGACGCGGTCGAAGTGCCCCTCCGCATGGGTCTCGAAGAGCAGCGGGATATCGACCAGCAGGTGGCGGGCCTCCGCGCGGGCCAGGGCGGCGGCCGCAAGCCAGGCCTCGCGAACGAGCGGGTGCAGGATCGCCTCCAGGCGAAGCTTTGCGGACGGGTCGCTGTAAATGATCCGGCGGAGCTCGAGCCGGTTTGCCGTGCCGTCCTCATGGTAGGCGGCACGCGAGATCCCGGCAACAACCCGCCTCCTCACACCGGGGTCATGTTCCAAAAGACTTCGCGCGATCAGGTCGGCATCCAGCGCGCCGGCCGTCAACCGGTCCGCGAGCAGGTTGCGAAACGTCGATTTCCCCGACGCGATGCTTCCAGTGATTCCGATGACGGCCATGGGCGGGGACTATCTGCCACGGGAGGGGGGCTCGTCAACAGCGGGAGGTTCGGCCGCCTGGAGGCCGACGATCCGCCCGGCGTAGCCGGTCATCTCCAGATAACCCGTGGCTTGGACCGGCTTCCCTGCGCGGAACCCGTTCGCAGCCACCGACCCCTCCCAGTACGCAAACGGCTTGGCAGCCAACTCCTGGGCATCGAGCCGCGCCTCGATCTCCAGCCGGAGGTCGAGCGACGGACACTCCAGCCGCCATGCTACCGGGTAGCTGCCGCCGGTCTCCGGACTCCGCCACCAGCGGGCCGGCTCAAGCCGGAATTCCCCGGAATCAATTTTCCGGGCGGCTCCGTCCTCAAAAACAAACGTGCCCGAGGATGTTGGGCTGCGCCCGCCCGCGTCGGTGCGGATCTGAAAAATCATCAGCTCGGTCCCATCCGAAAAATGGAGACTGAACCAATCCCAGCCTTTCTGGTCCGGGGCGAGCTGGTTGGTCGCCCACTCATGGTCGAACCACGTCAGTCCCTCGACCCCGGAAGCAGCGCCCCCAGTCGTGATCGTCCCCCGGGTCGCCAGCCGGGTGAGGGAATAATAGTGCGACGCCCGCCCCGCGCCAGGCGCCTTCGGACTCACCCCGTCGCGGCCGTGGATGACGGGCTGCTTGAGGGACTTCAACTCGAGGTCCAGCGCGAGGTCTCCCTCGCCGGCTCGCAGCCGGAAATCATGAAGGCCCGTGCGCTCGCAGCTCCAGCCTCCAATCCACGCCACCCGCGCACCCGGAGAAAACCCGGCCTCGCCATACGCCCCTCGGGAAAGCTGCTGGAACGAATGGAAACGCCCGTCCGTGACCTCGGTGATCGCAAAATGAGCAAATTTGATGTCGTCGATCACAAACCGGCTTTCTGACCGTGTCTCCCCCGGCGGGCGCACGCCTTGGCGAAAAAACGTGAGCTGATATCCGAACTCGCGGCCGTTGGCCGCGCGCAGGTTTCCCGTGAAGTACCACCACTCGGTCTGGAACCCCGCATGGCTCGCGTGGTCGCGCGGGAACTCGTACTCCCACCCCGGCAGCGCGACCCGCCAAGGCTCCGCCGCCCGGGCAGATGGCATTCCCAAAAAAGCCGGCGCCATTCCCACAAGCCCCGCGCTCAAAACGGCAGCGCGCCGAATCCCCCCGGCGAACCAGCCACACCCGCCCCTCACAAAACGCTCCCTCCAACCGTTGCCAGCAGCATCGCCATTACCACCACCAGTCCGTGAACCTGGCGCATTGTCAAGATCACGAGTTCCACGAAAAGCGCATGCCCAATAGTTGCGAGCCTGCCAGGCGGAGGATTTCCGGGTTCGGAGTCCCGCCTTTAGGCGGCGGTCGAGTGAGGTGGCAGACCAAAAGTGCACCGCATAAATGCGGAACTCCAAACAAGATTCCCCAAGGCGGGGTCCGTTTTTGGAATGTACGGAGATGCACCCCTCCGCAAACCTAGAAAATTTTTTCATGCCAAGCGCCGGGGATTCCGTGTACCGTGCCCGGCTCTCATGGATGAACACACACTCACGGTCGGCCTCCCGTCGGGAAGCCTGATGGAGCCGACCATTTCTCTCTTTGCCAAGGCCGGCTTCAAAATTTCCGGTTCGAGCCGCTCGTACCGTCCGGCGGTGGACGATCCGGAAATGCGGATCCGACTGCTGCGCGCCCAGGAGATCAGCCGCTACATCGAGCACGGCTACCTGGACTGCGGGATCACCGGGCGGGATTGGGTGGAAGAAAATGCCTCCGACATCCACGAGGTGAACCCCCTCCCCTACAGCAAGGTCAGCTCGAACCCGACCCGATGGGTCCTCGTCGTCCCCGAAGACTCGCCGATCCGCACGGTCAAGGACCTCGAAGGAAAACGGGTCGCCACCGAGGCGGTCGGGATCACAAAACGGTTTTTTGAAAAGGCCGGGGTCCGCGCGGAAGTTGAATTTTCTTGGGGGGCCACCGAGGTGAAGGTCCCGGATCTGGTCGATGCCATCGTCGACATCACCGAGACCGGATCGTCGCTGCGCGCCAACAAGCTCCGCATCGTAGACACGCTCATGGAATCGTACCCTGCCCTGTTCGCCTGCCACGGCGCCTGGAAGGATCCCTGGAAGCGCCAAAAGATCGAAACCCTCGCTCTCCTGCTCAGGGGAGCCCTTGCCGCACGCGACCTTGTCGGCCTCAAAATGAACCTGCCCGAAAAAAGTCTGAAGAATTTGCTTGAGGCGCTGCCGTCCTTGAGGAATCCTACAGTTTCGCCCTTGGCACAACCCGGATGGGTCGCCATCGAGACGGTTATCGAAGAGAAAATCGTCCGCGAGATCGTTCCGCAGCTGAAATCGCTCGGGGCCGAGGGGATCATCGAATATCCTCTCAACAAAGTCGTTTACTAGCAGTCCCGCAATCCCATGGGTTCATTAAAGAAGACAAGAAAAGCGAAAATCGCGAAGCACAAGCGCCGCAAGCGCATGAAAGAAAACCGCCACAAGAAGCGCCTGCGTTATAAGTCGTAAGGCGCGCCGTTCAGGCGGTGCTCGATGCCCTGAGTTTTCAGGCGCCGGGATAGCCCCGGCGAAGACGGGATAAAGATTTTATGAGTTCCCACATGCCTTCCCGCATGGTTCAGGAATTCCCTGTCCGCTTGCTGGTCATTTCCGTGGCCTGCGCTTTGGCCGGCTGCGTTTCGGCACGGCCGGCCCCATGCCCAAGACCCGCTTCGCCGGATCAGCCGTTGTCAGCCCCGGGTCCTACCGCGCCGGTTCCCCGGGCGCCCGCCGCGCAGCCGGTTCGCGAAGCGCCCGCCGTGGCTGCCCCGCCAGCCACAGAAGAACCCGCGAGGGTGTCCGCCCCGCCCGAGCCTCCGGCCGCCCGGGTCGCGGGCTTTCTCCCCCAAGGCCTTGTCGTGCTCCAGATTTCCGACTCGACACTGCTCGTGAAAAGGAATGCGGCCACCCAGCCCGCCTCGCTCTTTGAGGAATCGATCGCCCTCAGCAAGCTGCGCGGACAGCTGAAAACCCGCCCGGGCATCCCGCGGGGGACAGCGGAAAAATCCGGTTTGCGCGCCGGCACGGCCTCTCTGGTATTTGCCGGCCCGCTTCCCGCGGCCGAGGCGGCGGGGGCGATTTCCGCCGCGCTTTCGCTGGATGGGATCCAGCGGGTCCGCGCCGTCCTGGCCCCCTGAATCCATCAAAGCGCCGGAGCGGCAGGTTTTCGCTGGAATTCCTGACGGCGGACGATACAAATAGGCGAAGCCCATCCATTTTCATGCCCGCCGATTACAAAAAAGAATCCGACCCGTACCTTGACCTTGACGAGGACGCGCCCGGCGAGCTGGGTGACAAAGTCCAGCAGGTCCGCGCCGAGCTCGAGAGCCTCAAGCAGAAGCAGGAGGAGATCGAGAAGGAAAAGCAGCGGCTCGAGGAGCTCAAGCGACGGCAGGATGAGCTCGACACCGGACGGGCCGAGATGCTCGACCGCCTGACCCGCTCGCTCGTCGTCGTGCAAAGGGAGGTCGAGGAGACGCAGAAGCGCCTCGAGCAGCTCCACACGATTTACAACTCGTTCACCCAGCACCTCCGCCACCTCGAATCGATCAACTCAAAAATGTGGAGCAGCAACGAGCTGCCGCGCGAGCTGAGCAAAGCGATCAGCTCGGTCGAGGACGCCCGGGCGGAGTATACGAAAGCGCAGGCCAAGATCTCGCCGGAGGCACCGGCCGAACCGCATGCGCAGGGTTCGTTCGACGGCGACTATACGATGTACGAGGAGCGCGGATTTTCGTATTGGCTCAAGAGCGGGTTTGCGTTCACCCTTCCAATCCAGGTGCTGACAGCGATCGGCCTGCTGATTTGGATCTGGTCCCTGCTCTCCGTCGCCAAGTAACCATGCCGCGATTTTCATCTCCGCGCCCGACGAAGCTGACTGCCGAGGAGCGCCGGCTCGAGCGTCAGGCGGACGAGCTCCGCCGGAAGGAGAAGGAACTCGAAAGGCAGCTGCACGCCCTCCCGGCAAAGATGGAGGCCCGGCGCTCCCGCGAGCGCGAGCTCGCGCGGCTGCGAGCGGAGACTTCCTCCCCCGCCATCTCCCTGAACGGGGTCCGCTCGCGCAGCCGGCAGCCCGCGAAGCGGCGCCCCCTCCCCGCTCGCGAGCTCCAAAACGCGCGCATCAAATTTCTCGTCCTCTGCCTGATCCTCGCCACCATCGTCATCCTCCTCTGGCGCGCGATTCCGTAGTGAAGTTCGCCTTATAGAGCGCATCTCCAGCGAGCATGGGCGTTGGTTTGGCAGCCAAGGCCAGTCTCCAAACAGGCGAGACGCCCATTCTCTCAGTATAAGGGGCAACGACATTCCTGTCGTTGGAGGCTGGCGTGCCATGGACAGGAATGTCCATGCTCCTCGGATTCTCGTGCGACCGCGATTTTCCGTAAAACGGACAGCATTGGGCGAGACTCCTGTTCTCCCTGCTATTTGCAACTTTCAGAAGATGCGCGCAGCGTTACAGCAGGTCCTGCTGGGCGGCTTTTTTCGGCTCGGCGAGACCGAGTTTGCGATACGCTTTGGGCATGGCGACGCGGCCCTGCGGGGTGCGCTTGAGGAACCCTTGCATGATGAGGTACGGCTCGTGGACCTCCTCGATCGTTCCCGGCTCCTCGCCGATCGCCACGGAGAGGCTGTTGACGCCGACCGGCCCGCCGTCGAAAAGCCCGATGAGGGCCTCCAAAATCCGCTTGTCCATCTCGTCGAACCCCTCCTCGTCGATCTCCAGCATGGTGAGCGCCTCGGCCGCCGTGGACGCTGACATGTGGCCGTCCGCGCGGACCTGGGCAAAATCGCGAACCCAGCGGAGGAGGTTGTTGGCGATGCGGGGGGTGCCGCGGGAGCGTCGGGCGATTTCGAGCGCCGCGTCGTCCGCCATCTCGGCCCCGATGAGGCCGGCGCTGCGCGAAACGATCGAGGCCAGCTGGTCGGCGGGGTAGTAATCGAGGCGGCAGTTCATGCCGAAGCGCGATCGGAGCGGCTCGCTGATCATACCGGCGCGGGTGGTGGCGCCGATAAGGGTGAAGCGGGCGAGGTTCAGCCGCACGCTGCGCGCGCTCGGCCCCTGGTCAATGACGATGTCGAGCTTGAAGTCCTCCATGGCCGGGTAGAGGTACTCCTCGATGGCCGGCTGCAGGCGGTGAATCTCGTCGATGAAGAGGATGCCACCCCGCTCGATGTTCGTGAGGAGGCCGGCCAGATCGCCAGCCTTTTCGATCATCGGCCCGCTCGTGGTGCGGACCTCGGACCCCATCGCGTTGCCGATGATGTAGGCCAGCGTCGTCTTGCCGAGCCCGGGCGGCCCGCTGAGGAGGATGTGCTGGAGCGTGTCGTCGCGCTGTTTGGCGGCCTCGACCATGAGGCGCAGGCGGGCGACGGTTTTTGCCTGGCCGGAAAACTCCTCGAAGAGCGGCGGGCGGAGGGAGATTTCGAACGCAGCATCCAGCGGTTCGGGCTCGGGGGCCTTCAGGTCGGGTCGGCTCATGCGGCAGGCTTCTCGACCGGGTGGCGCTTCCGCCGCCGCTGCGCATCGGCCAGAAACTCGGCCTGCGCATCAAACGGGGCCTCGCCCTCCGCAAGCGGCCGAAAAACATACGTGCCGTCCGGCTGCATCACCTGGGACTTGACGTTATCCTTCCAAAACCAATCCAGGATCTCATCGATGTGCTCGGCCATCTTTGCCTGCGCGACGGGGAAGACGGTCTCGACGCGCCGGAAAAGGTTGCGCGGCATCCAGTCCGCGCTCCCGAGGTAGATCTTCGGCGACCCGCCGTTTTCAAACCGGAAGATCCGGCTGTGCTCGAGGAACCTGCCGACAAGGCTGCGGACCTCGATATTTTCGCTGGCGCCGGGCACGCCGACCCGGACCGCGCACATCCCGCGCACCAGGAGCCGGACCGGGACGCCGGCGGCGGACGCGCTGTAGAGGGCCTCGATGATCCCCTCCTCGACCAGGGAGTTGACCTTGGCGTAGATCCCGCACGGCCGGCCGGCCTTCGCGTGATCGGTCTCCGCCTCGATCATCTTTTGGAACGACGGAAAGAGGGACCAGGGAGCGACGAGGAGCCCGTTCATGCCGGGAAACTTCGAGACCCCCGTGAGGCAGTTGAACGTCTCGGCCAGGTCGGTCGTGATGTCCTCGCGGCAGGTGAGCATGCTCAGGTCGGTGTAAATTTTTGCGGTCGACGGGTGGTAGTTCCCGGTCCCGAGGTGGGCATACCTGCGGATGCCGTCGCCCTCGCTTCGGATGATGAGCATCGCCTTTGCGTGGGTCTTGAGTCCGGCGACACCGTAGATGACGTCGACCCCGGCCTCGCGCATCATGCGCGCCCACTTGATATTTGCGGCCTCGTCGAACCTTGCCTTGAGCTCGATGACGGCGGTGACCTGCTTGCCATTCTTGGCGGCGTCGATCAGGGCCTGGACGATCGGGGAGTCCGAGCTTGTGCGGTAGAGGGTCTGCTTGATCGCCAGCACATGCGGGTCCTCGGCCGCCTGCGCAAGAAAATCGACCACCGTCTGGAAGTTGTCGTACGGATGATGGAGGAGGATGTCGCCCTTGCGGATGTGGAAGAAGATATCGCTCTCTGTGTCGAGCGAGACGACCGTGCACGGCGAAAACCGCTTGTAGCGGAGCTCCGGGCGGTCGATCTGCAGGGCCAGGGGCATGAGGCGCGAAAAATTCAGCGGCCCGTGGATGCGGAAGACATCCTCCTCCTCCAGATTAAAGATTTCGAGGAGCCTGTTGACGACGTCCGGGGGGCAATCCTCCTGGACTTCGAGGCGCACGGCGGCGCCGCGCTTGACCCGGCGGAGCTCCTCCTCGATGGCGTGGAGCAGGTTTTGCGCTTCCTCCTCATCGAAGTAGAGGTTGCTGTTGCGGGTCACGCGGAAAAGGTGCGCTCCCTTGACCCGCACGCCTTTGAACAGCGTGGCGACGTGCTCCTGGATGATGTTTCCCAGGAAGACGTAGTCGTCGCCATGGCTGGGTTGTGAGAAGGGCACCACCCGGGGGAGGATGCGGGGGGCTTGCACGACCGCGATATCTGTCTGCAAGCCGTCGCCCTCGAGCTCGACGATCACGTTCAGGCTCTTGTTCAGGAGCTGGGGGAACGGGTGCGAGGGATCGACCGCGATCGGGGTGAGGACGGGATATACGGTCTTCTCGAAGAAGGCGGCAAAGTGGGCGCGCTCCGCCTCCGGGACATCCGGGTACGTGTGGAAGCGGATCTTCTGGCGCTCGAGCTCCGGGGCGATCTGCTCGCGCCAGCAGCGGTACTGGTCGTCCACCATCTTGCGGGAGCGGTCGCTGATCATCGCCAGCGTCTCACGGGCCGAGAGGCCATCCGGCCCGGTCTCGGAGGTTTGGGTCTGGCGCTGCTGCTTCAGGCCGGCCACCCTCACCTCAAAAAACTCGTCGAGATTTGAGCTCACGATGCAGAGGAACTTGAGGCGCTCGAGGATCGGGTTGTCGGCGCTCAGCGCCTGGTCCAGCACGCGCTGGTTGAACTCAAGCCAGCTCAACTCGCGGTTCATGAAGAGCGACTTATCCGTGAGATCCATCTGCTTATCGTCGGTTGTCCGCAGGAATGGTCAAGGGGAAGTTTGCGGCGATTTTGTCACCGGAGCGACGTTTTTCTTTGCCGTTGGGCGCCGGGTCGCATCAGAATACGCAGCTTTCCTCCCCCATGATTATTCGCACCACCGCCCATCCGCGCGCCGGCCTGATCGGCAACCCGTCGGACGGGTACTTCGGCAAAACCATCGCGTTTGCGTTCCTCAATTTTTCTGCGCAGATCGAGCTCTGGGAATCGCCGGAGCTGGAGCTGCTCCCGAGCCGCCGCGACCACTCGGTTTTTCAAAGCCTCTCCCGCCTCCACGCCGACGTGAAGCTGCACGGGTACTACGGCGGATTCCGGCTGCTCAAGGCAGCCGCCAAGACATTTTACGAATACACCCGCGAGCGGGGGGTGGCGGTGGAGGACAAAAATTTTACGATGCGCTACCGGTCGGACATCCCGAACCGTGTCGGGCTGGCGGGGTCGAGCGCGCTGATCACGGCGTGCATGCGCGGGCTGATGGAATTTTACGGGGTGGCGATTTCCCGCCACACGCTGGCCAGCCTGGTCCTGCGGGTGGAGAATGGCGAGCTCGGGATCCCGGCCGGCCTCCAGGACCGCGTCGCGCAAGCGTACCAGGGGCTCGTGTTCATGGATTTTGACAGGGCGATCATGGACGAGCGTGGCTACGGGAGCTACGAACTCCTGGGTACGTCGAAGCTTCCTCCGCTTTATATCGCCTACCGCGAGGACCTTTCAGAGGGGACCGAGGTCTATCACAACGACCTGCGCGCACGCTGGCTGAGGGGCGAACCGGACGTCGTTAAGGCGATGGCGTATTGGGCCGGCCTCACTGTGGACTTCCGGGCGGCGCTTGATGCAGGCGACCATGCGGAGATGCACCGGCTGATCAACGCGAATTTCGACCGCCGCGCCAGCCTCTACGATGTGGGGGCGGGGAACCGCGAGATGGTCGCGATCGCCCGCGCCGCGGGAGCGAGCGCGAAGTTTGCCGGCAGCGGCGGCGCGATCGTCGGGTTTTACGACAGCGAAGAGATGTTTCGGCATCTGGAGGCCAGCTTTGCGCCGAAAGGGATCCGGGTCATCAAACCCGAAATCGCACCGGCACTCACCCCCGCCGGCCAGGCATGAAGGCCGTCATCCCCGCCGCAGGCTTGGGCACCCGCTTCCTGCCGATCGCCAAGGCCATCCCGAAAGAGATGCTGCCGCTCGGCGACAAGCCGGTCATCCACTACGTCGTCGAGGAGGCGGCAGCGGCCGGATTTAACGAGGTCCTGATCATCATCAGCAAAGGCAAGGAGAGCATCGTCGAATATTTTTCTCCCAATCCGGCCCTCGAGGAGCACTTGGAAAAATCGGGGAAGCTGGCCGCGCGGGACGCGGTCCGGCAGGCGACGCGGATGGCGAACGTGACGTTTTGCTATCAGAGCGAGATGCGCGGGCTTGGGGACGCCGTCCGGCTTGCCCGCGATTTTGTCGGCGGCGACCCCTGCTTTGCCGTGCTGCTGGGCGACACGATCATGCAGGGAGGATCTCCCCTTCCCGCCATGCTCGCCGCCTGGAACCGGTTTGAAGCCGCATCGGTTTGCCTCGAACCCTGCCCGGAGGATCGCGTGCAGCGCTACGGCGTCGCGGGCGGGCGCGAGATCGCACCCGGCACATTCGAGCTCGACCGGCTGGTGGAAAAGCCGTCCCCCGCGGTGGCCCCGCGCCTGGTATCCGCCGGGAACCACCCGCTTCCGTTCCATGCATTTGCCGCGCGCTACCTCTTCACCCCGATCCTCTTTGATTGCCTGGGAAGGACGCAGGCCGGCGTGGCGGGGGAGATCCAGCTCACCGATGCCATGGAGTTGATGCGCCGGGAATCCCGCATGCTTGGTATCACGTGGGGGGGGAAACGCCTGGACATCGGAAGCCCGGCCGGGCTGGTCGAGGCCGCCCGCAGCCTGATTTCCTGAGCGCGCGCGCCTCCGGCGGCAAGCGCCCTTCTGGGGGGGTGCATGACGGCAGAATTATAAAGATCCGATAAGAGGGAGTTTTTCCTTGAAAGTGTCTAGGAGCGAGACATATTCGGCTTATGAATGAAAAAATCGCACAGCAGCGCCGGGATCTCCTACG
>Ga0247836_1002641_pt1 | contig 25614 bp, 16 predicted proteins | sample LaCruzMarch2015__4_FD_187116 | JGI IMG/M metagenome (GOLD analysis project Ga0247836, IMG submission 187116) | Freshwater microbial communities from meromictic Lake La Cruz, Castile-La Mancha, Spain - LaCruzMarch2015_14m | ecosystem: Environmental > Aquatic > Freshwater > Lake | place: Spain... | reverse complement strand
CTTTCACTACAAATATATGCCGAGGACGGGATGTCCCGGCGAGGCCGACGCCGCGTATCCGGTGATGACACCGGCGGAGAACCCCGAGCTTGTGGTGGACCGGCGCTTTTCCGCCGATGGGAGCTTTGAATTCCGGGAATCAAGTTGGGAGGAATTGCCAACGCTCTTTCATATTGTCAATTCCTTTGCAGGACTGCCCAACAAGGGGTTCCTCGGGGCGAGCCTGGTGTATTCGCACGGTGGCAAGGATCTTTCCGATCAGACCATTCTTACCCAAGCGACCAACGATGCTTAGTAGAAACCCACCCCTTCTTTAGGCGCGGGTGGCCTGACTTCAAATTTGCGACGCAGGCTGGCGGAGGCTTCTTTTGAGGCGTTGGCCAGAAAGCCGACGTCAACCCCGCCCACGATATAGTCGTAGCCCAGTTCGACGCAGTATTCCGCGATTCCCTCGCCAACGCCAACGGCCATTCCCTTTTTGCCATGATTCCGGCAGGCTTTGCTGACCTTTTCCAAAGCATCACCAAGCGAATCCATACAGCGCGGGTGATCCATGGCGAGCCCTTTGCGGAGCATGTAATCGTCGGGACCGAGGAACAATCCATCGACTCCAGGGACGGAGGCAATCTCGTCCGCGCGCTCGACGGCCTCCGGGGATTCAATCTGGCATATCAATTCCGTGGAGGTGTTTGCGCCAGTAACAAAAAGGCGTCCCCCGAGATCTATGCAGCGCCGGCCCCCATACGAACGGTCTCCGACCGGGGGAAACTTTGCGGCACTCACCAGTTTACGGGCGGCTTCGGCATTTTCCACCTGGGGAACGATGACTCCATCCGCAGCCATGTCGAGGGCCACGGAGATGGCGGAGGGATCGTGTCCCGCGACCCTCACGAAGGCCTTCCTGCCGATAAAGTTGCAGGCCCGGACCATTGCGAGTGCATCGGTATAGGTGCCGATCTGCCCGTGTTGTTGATCGATCCAGACCCAATCCCAATCCGGCCCGATCCGCTCGATCACACCCGGGGATGGATACATCACGCACAACCCTATCAACGGGGACTTTTTCATGAAGCTAAGGGACGGGGGAAGTTTTCGGGTCGAGGTAAGGCAACATGTCAAGAAAGCAGAGGTTGCTGTGATAGAGCGGGTCCCCCTCTGGCACGGAAGGAGGAGTATCCATTACGGCACCGTTCTCACCGCTTCTGGTTTGATAAGGAAACAGCATCAGGTCCGGGTTGAGGTAATGGGTGAAATAGGCGTTGTGGCACTTTGCGAATGCATCCAGACATGCCGTGCGCTTCTCCGGGTCATCCGCAGCCAAAGCGGCGAAAAACGCTCCGCGCATGGTTTCCGGCAGGTTCCACCATGGCATCTCCGAGTCGATGATTTCCCCGGTGCGGTTGTTGACGGCCTTGTACATTCCCCCGTGGCGGTCGTTGAATCCGGCCCCCATCGCGCTGAGGAGGATATCCGGCATCTCCCTTTTGGCACGCGCAAAGAGGCACCGGCGCGACTCATCCATCCCGCTGCCGTCACGCTCCATGGCATAGACTGCCGAGAGCCCGAGCCCGACAAATTCCGTGCAGTGCCCGGGATCCAGAAGCTCCCCTCGATCGAAGGTGTCGGGGTCGATGTATTCGCTGAAGCGTCTGCCTGCCGGATCCCAGTGGTGATCCAGCACAAAGCTTAAAAAATTGCAGGCGTGGGTGAAAAACGTTTCCTTCCCGGGCACGCTTCGCAGAGCAAAGAGCCTTGGCACCGAGAGGAAGAGCATGCGCATTCCCTGGCTGAGGCCCTGGGCCGGAAGCTTTGCGCCCTCAAGTCCAAAAAGCCCCTGCTGCACCCGCTCCGCAACCCTGCCGAGCATCTCCATGCCGGCCTGACGCACCCCGGGATCCGGGCTGAGCAGGAGTCCCTTGGCGCAGAAGAGATCGCCGGCACCGGTCCATTCCGGGTTTGGAGTCGGCGAGCCGGGGATGAGGGCGTAGGAGCGATCCACCAGAAAGGGGCACCTTCCGCCGTGGAGTGAGATAATGTTGAGGATGGCTCCCGACATTTCAGAAATCAGGCGGGGGAAAAGGTCCCTGGCAGCTTGTTTTTCTTCGGATGAAAGCTCCAATTGATCGAGGGCTTCGAGGTGGAGGACCAGTGCCTCGGTGCCCCTTCCCAGAAACCAGGGATAGATCCTTTGGCGGCTTTCCGGCGGCAGGTCTTTGCCGGTATTGGGGTTGAACTTCGTGTCGATGTAAGGCCATTCCATCGGCCGGGAGTGGCGGCGAAGGATGAGACGGATCCCCGGCTCAACCGAATTCTCCAGGAGCCGTCGCCGGTAGGTGTCCGAGCAGAGAGACTCCAAAGTGGGAGACGATATCACGTTGCTCATGGTTTGCGGAGGGTGGATGAAGTGGATGTCCTGCCGCTCACTGGCGAAGTTGTCGCACATCCACGAATTGACCATTTTCGGCCGAGGCCTTGGCTGCCAGGCACGCATAGACACTTTGCAGTCCGGCATCCAGAGGAGCGATTGAGGAAGCCCCATCCCTCACCATCGCAAGGAAGTTCTCTGCCAACAGGGTATCTCCCCCAAAGTGCGCACCTTTGCCTTCGATGGCGACGGTCGAGTTGAGCGGCTCACGATGCCTCGTCCCACGGATCTCCCCGGTGTAAAAGTCGAACTCCACCATGCCATGAACTCCCGAAATCACGGCCCCCCGCTTGGCTCCGCGCTTGGAGAAAAACACCTGAGTATAAACGCCCTTCAACCCGTTGGAAAACTCAAGCAGCACGCTCGATGAGTCCTCGTTCATCCCCGTTTCCGGAGAGCCGATGTCCGCGAAATAGAGCACATCCGGGTCCGGGGGCTCGGGCTTTTGGCTGAGGTCCCTGTGGACCCGCCCGCAGGAACTCATTGCCGCAACCCGGGTGATCGGAGCCCCGGCCAGATCGGCAAGGTAATCGAAATCGTGGGTGGCCTTTTGAATGAAAAGCCCTTGGGTTACTTTGTAATCCCGATACCAACCGTTGAAATAGACATCTCCGTAGGGGACGTAGTTGACCGCCAGAAAATGCTCAACGCGGCCCGTTGTGCCAGCGGCAACCATCTTCTTCGCCTGCTCCCACACCAACGAAGCACGCAGGGGAAAGCTCACAAGGACAGGACATGGATTGCTTAGGAAGGCTTTTTCCAGAGCAATCGCATCTTCCATGCACGTTGCCACCGGCTTCTCCAGAAAGAGGGGCAAGCCGCAATCGGCCGCCTCGATCGCGAAGTGGGCATGACTGTCACATCGCGTGCCAATCGCCAAAGCATCCGGCCTCACACCTTCAACCATCTCCCGGACCGTATCGAACACCCGCACCCCCGCCCGATCTTTCTCCGGCACGCGCTCCAACGCCGCTGCCGGGTTCGAATCCAGCAATCCCACGACCGCAAGTTCAGGCTCCGCCTTGAGCAGGAGATTCAAGACGCTGTTCATCCTTGCTCCGAGTCCAATGATGCCAAGTTTCATGTTGTCAGCCTAATCCGGCTGGTGCCGGTGCCAAGGGTGGGGATTCTAATAATTTTGGATTTTTAATTCTAAATTTTGGATTTGGGACACGGAGCAGCTGGCCAATGGGCCTCAGAGCTCTCAACCCAACATTCCCTTGCGTCCCCCAATGAGCAACCAGCTTTCTCCGTAGATCGGGTCGGACATTCAAAATCAAAAATCCAACATCCAGAATCATATCTATCGCCGCCGGATTAGAAAATTTTGCTGCGCAAAATGAGGCAGAACACAGACGGAGCTAAAACGGAAGGCCGAACAGGCAGAGGGGAAAGCAGTCAAGATTGTCCTGTCTTAAACCGGTATTTGGCTAATGCTGCCGGGGCCGCCGGCGACCGGCCAACAGCAGGCCAAGGCCAAGTAGCAGAGTCGCTGTGGACGGCTCGGGGATGACATTCAGGTAGATATCCCCGAGGTCTCCGCCATTGCCGGCAGTTCCCACGATGAAGTTTGCCGTCGGGCCGCCTGTGAAGTTGCTCGCAGTGAGTCCCGAAGTCACCAAGCCCGTCGTTCCATTGTAGGTCAGGTTGGTCCAGGTCGTGGCATTGAGACTCGTGTCAAACAGCTTGTAATAACCAACACCCGTCCCCGTGTTGCCGAAGTCGATATTATTGCTGTTGAACACGAAGTCGCCGGCGGCGTCGCTGGTCAGAACAAGGAGGTCGCTGCTGCCGGCGGCGATTGTGCCAATGTTGGCATTGGCGGTTCCCAGATCGAACTTGAAGGTCGCGTCGGTGAGCATCGTCACGTTGCCCGTGGTTCCGCCCAGAGCGATGGTCATGTTGCCAATTCCGGTTGCGCCGGGGGCGAGGATTCCGTTGGCACTTACGCGGATTCCGTTCGCTCCGGTTGGCGCGATCCGTCCTGTGCCGCCGAGGGTGGCCGTGCTGCTGACGTTTACTGTTCCTGTGCCCGTGCCGCTGCCCGTGGTGTTTGTTACGAGCAAGGTGCCCGCGTTGATCGTGGTGTTGCCGGAGTAGGTGTTGGCTCCGGAGAGTTCGACGGTTCCGTTGTTGCTGCGGTTAACCGCTCCGACCGTGGTGTTGGAGAGGTCAGATTTCGTCAGCGAGGTGACGGAAGCGGCGGCGCCTGTGCCATTGTTTGTAATCGTGCCGGAGAAGACGGTTGTGCCCCCACCTGCCTGGAAAACGTTGAACGTGTTCGCTCCGGTGCCCGAGTTGTCACCCAGGTGCTGCGCGGTTACGTTGCCGGTGAATGTCGCGGTGCCCGAGGTGTGGATGCCGCCGACGGTGAGAACTCCGGTGGCGGCGCGATCGAGGGATATCGCGTTGTTGAATGTGCTGGCAGTGCTCGTGAGCAGGGCCGCGCTCAGAGCAAGCGTTGTGCCGCCGTTGTCTCCGAGTGCCACGGTGGGTGTGTTGGAGGTTTGATTTCCCAGTGCATTGGAGTTGCCCACGATCAGCGCGATGGAGTCCGAAACCGCAATCTCATTGAGGCCGCTGCCGGCTCCCGTGAGCCCGCTGTTGTTGCCGCTGAGCGTGAAATCGAGCATGCGCGTACTCGCTATAGGTCCCCCGCTGAAGACGAGGCCGCGGGCATTCGTGGCGGCAGCGTTCAGGTTGCCGCTGATATTGCCGGAGAAAGTGTAGGAACTGTTGGTGATCGTCGAAGACTGGGACCCGATACGAAACGAGTCGGTCGCTCCTGTGCGCGTGCCGATGCTGATGGCGTTGGCGAGCGTGCTGCCGGTGGTGACGTTACCAAGCGAGAATGCTGTCGTCCCCGTTCCGCCCGTGCCGATCTCCAGCGCTGCCGAGCCGAAAGCAGTCAGCGTTAAGAGGCTCGCCCCTGCATTGGCTCCGAGTAGAATTGTCCCCGTCCCCGCTCCCCCGGTCCCTCCAAACTCGTAGTCGTTGGTGTTTGCTCCGTCGTTGAGGGTCAATGTCTGTCCAGCGGCAACTGACACGCCGCTTCGTGGCGAGATTTGGCCTCCGCCCCACGACTGATTGGCACTTGCACTTACCAGGAAATCCATAAAACGCAGGACAAACCCGCCGGAATTGTTGATGCCGCCCGCCCCGATCGTGATGGGTGAGCCGCTGATCTGTAGTGTCGCATTTGTCGTATTGACAAGGCTGTTGATGCTCAGCGCGCCCATGTTCTGATTGGTTGGTGCACTGCCGGTGTTGTTCAGGCTGATATCGGCCGTCCCGTTATTTACGGGGACCGTGTTGAGGTCCCAGTTATTGCCCGAATTCCACAAGGTGGCGGTTCCCCCGCCGTCCCATGTCCAGGTTGCAGATTGCGCAGTGGGCAGGAAGAGAAGAAGGAGCGGAACAGATACACGAAGTGCAGAGATGAGAATTTTCATGGGAGCGATTAATGGGGTGGGTTCACGGGCCTGAAAATGTGCGTTTTCCGATTTTTTGTTCTGTATGCGAACTCTTGGAAACTTATTCCTCTGAATCTGGTAAGTCAACACCTTTTTTGGAATCGCTGGCAAAAAACCAAGGCCGGGGAATGCCGGGAGTTCATTACAAACGCGTGTCCGGCGTGACGCAAAACAGCCTTACATTCTCTATCCGTGCTCCCCGTGCTGCAACAGCGGCCAGGCTATCAAATCCGTGGTCCATTCTCATTTTCCTATTTTCCGGCCGTGGCAGAAATCCGTCCGAGGAAGACACGGACGCGGGGTATCTCGCTGTGGCCGACATTGATTGCGAACGAGAGAGTCTGATTGTCAAAACTGGCTTTCGGAACCGGCTGGAAGAAGGTCTGCTTTTCCTTGGTCATGACCTGTTCGCCGTTGAGAAAAAATTGGAAAACCACGTTCTCGCCATCGGTCTCCCACTCCCCGCGGAACGTATAATTTTCGTCGGGGGAGATGGCACCGATGGACTCGGTCCTGAGACCGGTCACCGATTTGCACTGAATCGGCTCATCGACAGCGAAGCTGATGCCAAAGAGGACATCGGAAAGGCAGTAAGCATAGTCCTCGCGGGGATCCCATGGCACGTTAATCGATCCGGTGTCCAGGCGGAACCGCCCCTCGACCAGGCGGAAGTTGATCTCATACGATCCGCTGGCGGGAGTCTCAGTCTCAAAAGCACGGGGGCGCACCCTCGTAACCGGGCTGTCGGGGCCCTGGTCGATGAAAAGAGATTGCTCGATGTCCGGGAAGGGATTCGGAGGGGTGGTCGAGGCGTCGGCCACGATCGCCGTTTCGGTTCGAAGAACGAGGGGCGTGCCTTGCGTGCCGTAGGGATCCTTGGAAATTGCTTTCCCCTCGCCGATAAAGCTCCAGTCCAAGGAAAAATCTCCCTCTGCCATGCCAACGCCGCCGCCCAGGCAGAAGGCAACAAAAGCCGCCAGGACAACCTTGGCTGCACGAACCATCCGGAGCGCGGGGGGTGGTCCTGTCTGAGGGCGGTATTCGAACATTGGATCTATATTTCGAACATTTTGCTCCTTCTTGTGCCCGGCAGTCAAGGCGGAAACTCCCGGCAGAGCCGGGGGTTCTCCTCGTGGACGCGAGAAGATTTTGCTGCGCAACATGGGGAGTCCGATTTTTTAAACGTCGATGCATGATTGTGATTTGTAGTCTTTTGCGATGCAGCCAAAAAATATCTTGTCCCTGTTTGGAACGCCGGTTAAGGGAACACCCGTAGGAAGTTCGAATTTCAATACCAAGTGCGAAAAGCGCACGCCATAGCCCACCCTGCTCTCCATCCCATGAGTAAAGTTTTTTCCGATGCGAACTCCGCACTGGCGGGCCTCCTTCGCAACAACCTCACCATCGCAGCGGGCGGGTTTGGTCTGTGCGGCATTCCCGAGAACCTGATTGCTGCGCTTCGCGACAGCGGCGTGACGGGGCTGACCCTGGTGGGAAACGGTGCGGGGGTTGACGATTTTGGCACGGGGCTGCTTTTAAAATCGCGCCAGGTGCGGCGGGTGCTTGCATCTTATGTGGGAGAGAACAAGGAGTTTGAGCGTCAGGTGCTGGCGGGAGAAATTGAATTGGAGTTTGTGCCCCAGGGAACTTTGGCGGAGCGCCTGAGGGCGGGAGGGGCGGGTATCCCGGCATTTTTCACCCGTACTGCAGTGGGCACCCAACTGGCCGAGGGAAAGGAAACGAAGTTTTTCAACGGCGAGGAGCACGTGTTGGAGACGGCGATCCGGGCAGATATCGCTCTGGTCAAGGCATGGAAAGGCGACCGGTCAGGAAACCTCATTTTCCGAAAGACGGCACGCAACTTCAATCCGATGATTGCCACGTGCGCGAAGGTGACCATTGCCGAGGTCGAGGAGTTGGTGGAAACCGGCGAACTCGATCCCGATCACGTGCATACGCCGGGAATTTATGTGGACCGCATCTTCCAGGGGACCGCTTACGAGAAGCGGGTTGAGATCCGCACGATCCGGGGGGCGGATGCCAAACCAATACCGGCCATTCGGGAGCGGATTGCCCGGCAGGCCTGTCGGGAACTGCGCGACGGATTTTACGTCAACCTCGGCATCGGAATCCCGACCCTGGTGGCCAACTTCATCCCGGATGGCATGAACGTGACCCTGCAATCTGAGAACGGCCTGCTCGGCATCGGTCCCTTCCCCAGTGAGGACCGTGTTGATCCCGATCTGATCAACGCCGGCAAGCAGACGATTACCGAACTCCCGGGCTCGTCCTATTTCTCCAGTTCGGATTCCTTTGCCATGATCCGGGGCGGTCATATTGATCTCACCATCCTCGGAGCGCTTGAAGTGGCCGCCAACGGGGATCTCTCCAATTGGGTGGTCCCGGGCAAAATGGTCAAAGGTCCCGGCGGAGCCATGGATCTGGTGGCCGGCGCGCAGCGGGTGGTCGTGGTCATGGAACACTGTGCGCGCGATGGCAGCCCGAAGATTCTTGAGCGCTGTTCGCTCCCTCTCACAGGGCGTGGAGTCGTTCACCGCATCATCACCGAACTGGCGGTTTTTGACGTCAAACCCGGTGGAGGGCTTGTGCTTTGCGAACTCTGCGACGGGGTGGGTCTTGAAGACCTCCGGGCCGGGACAGGATGTCCTTTCGATGTCTGCCTTGCTCCGGTCAATAAAACTGACCGAACGCTTTGAATTGGGATGATCAGTAACATCCCGCTATTCGACTAGGCATGCGCATGAAAGAACTTTCGCCTTTTGCCCGGGAGCTGGCCGGGGATTCGATGGAATGGATGGACGGTTTTTGGGATGAAGAAGCTGGCCTGCTGGCCATCGGCCCGGACATGGCAACGGCAAAACGCATGGTGCGCAATACAGCCCGCTATGCCCTAGGCTTGCTTCTGCGCAATGCAGCGAGCGATACAGAGCGAGCCTGCAAGGCCCTAGATGCGGTTTTGCAACGGCAATACGACGAGCCAGGCTCCGACCTTCATGGTGCCTTCCGCAGCTGGGCGGACCAGCCGCATGCCGGGCGGGATGCCACGATTTTTCAGTTCGATCCAAACCACCGGCAATTTATGGGCACCCTGTTTGCCATGCTCCTGGATAGGTATGAGGCAGACCTGCCGGCAGATCTTGTCGGGAGGATCGACCTCGCCATTCGCCGTATGGTGGAGGGGGAACCCCCAAGTCGCTGCCTGCCCATTTACTCGAACATTGCCTTAATGCATGCCGCATTGCTGACGTGGGCGGGAAATCGTTACGCCCGCCCGGATTGGGTGCTGCAAGGTGAATCGCTGGGCACGGAAATTCACCGCTTGTTTGCCGACCAGAACGCCTTCGAGGAATACAATTCCCCTACCTATTATGGGGTCGACGTATTCGCTTTGGCGTTCTGGCAGCGCCACTCCCGTTCCGAATTGTTGGGGCATCTGGGCAGGGAAATTGAGGAACATTTGTGGCGCGACTTGGCACGGTACTATCATGCGGGTCTGAAAAACATGTGCGGCCCTTACTCGCGGTCCTATGGCATGGACATGAAGGCTTACTGTGCGCTCCTTGGGATGTGTATCTGGCTGGGCGTCGGCAGAAAGGATGCCCCCTTCCCTCCCGCCGTCCGTGGCTATTTTGATCACTGCCACGACTTCTGTTGGGGCCCATGCCTGGCCATCCTCGACACGCGTGTTCCCCGGGAATTGTTGCCGCAGTTCACGGCGTTCTCCGGGGAGCGTTTCATCGAAAAGCGGATTTCTGTCCAGCCGGACCGGGTTGCGACGGCCTGGATATCAAATACGATCATGATCGGTGCCGAGGCCACGGCATTGGATGCCGGGGAGAGGACCTATTACCGCTTGCGTGAGGATTTTCCGGAGTTCAATCCGGCCTCCCACCATTGGCGCGATCCGCTTGTTGCCGCGCAGCGCTGCGCCTTGCTGAGCAGGGACTTTTGCTCCGCGACCATTCACTGGCGACAGCCTGATGGAAACACAGGCTGGATACGATTGCGGCACTTGGGTGCCATCCACGCCAGCGCATCGAGGTGCCGGCTCGACATCGCCGGCCAACTGGAACCCGAACTGACCAGGCGCTACGGCGAGGCCCACACGTCCTTCGTATTTCTGATCCATGCTCCCGGTGCCCGTGTTTCCATTGAACCCGGCTGCTGGCACCTTCCCGGGCTGACCCTGCGGGTCGAGGGGAACCTCGGCTGCCCGGTTGTGAAAACGGATGGAGACCAGATTGCCGTAACTTATGTGCCGGAATCAGCCCGGCCGGAGATTCACTTCGAGCTTTGCCCTAATCCGGCGGGAGCCGGTGCCAAGGACAGGTTTGTTGGCAATGGGACCCGCTGAGAAACGGGTGCCAGCGCCGCCGGATTAAAATATTTTGCTGCGCAAAATGGGGCAGAACAAAGACCGAGCCACGGCCTCGATTGATGCTTCGCGGCATCAACTCCATAATTTTATCCTCTGCATAGGCTCTTTCTCCCCCAAGGAATCTAAAGGACTTTTCGCGGCGAAAAGTCTTCAGCGAGGCACTGGGGGTTGAAGATGCAAACAATGAAAGGCGGAAATTTTCAACCATGCCTCGCCTGGTCTGAGGCAGTGCCTCGCTAGCCGGTCATATAAACTGACCGTTTCACATATCTTTGCGGGTGCCGGTTTTGCAGGATAGAAAGCATTCCATGAAATTCGATTCTCACGCCCACGGGATGCATGCGGAACTTGATCCTGTGACGAACAAGCGGGTGCCTCCGGTCGTGCCGGCATGGACCGATGCCGATGGGCCGGTTGGGTCGCACATCGAAGGTCACCGTGCCATGGGAATCGAGGGCGTCCTTCTTCTCGATCCGCCAGAGGTCACATTTCCGCTGAAAGCGCTCCTCGGAGATTTCGTCTGCCATTGCCCCATGGTGCGCATGCATGAAAGCTCGCGCGAGGAAATCCTTGCCATCATGGAGCGCGGCGCTAGCGGGATCAAATTCATTGCTCCGATGCGCCCACTCGGTGACGAAGAGTACTTTCCGCTGTATGAGGCAGTTCGCGATGCCGGTGGTCTTGCCGTGTTTCACACAGGCTATCAAAACCGCAACTCCTTTGACCCCGGCGGCTTTATGGCCCGCCCGAAGTATCTGCGCATCACAGACAGCCGCCCTGCGGAGATCGACCGGATTTCACGGGCCTTCCCCGGCCTGAAAATCCTTATGGCCCACATGGGCAACCCGTGGTGGGAAGAAGCATTCTGCGTGATCACTCAGTCACCGAATGTCTTTGCGGATTTTTCGGGGGGCAGCGCCCTGCGGGTGGACATGGACTACTGGAAGCGCCTCTTCGCGCCCAACGGCAAACCGGCCCTTAAGGCACTGGAAAAACTTTGCTACGGCTCGGATGCCTCCATGTGTCACCCGGGGGCCTTCGAGTGCCAGTCTATGATGGATTTTTACGAGGACTTTTACAATGCCATCGGGCTGCCGCCTGAACTTCGAGAAAAAATCGACCGTGGCAACATCCGCTCGCTTTTGGGGCTCGATTAGCAGCCTGTCGGACTTGAAATAAATATGACTTATTTCCTCGATAGTTTTTTCGCAAAAGGAAGCCCTCTTCCAGACAGGCTGCTGGATTTCCGCTTCGCGGAGGAAAAACCACCATTTTCGCCCGATTGTACGGCACGAAGTGCCGTTTCAGAGGACTTTTCGCAGCGAAAAGTCTTTCAGCGAGGCACTGGGAATGGGAGCTGAAAACAGCGAGCCGCAGAAGATTTCAAACATGCCGCATCTGGTCTGAGGCAGTGCCTCGCTAGAGGCTGTTTCCCTAACGATCAACCCTATATGACACCACACGACACAACACCATCCACCACCGAAGTGCTTGCCACCGACTTCGGCGCATGCGGAGACGGCCGAACGGACGACACCGCCGCGCTTCAGCGCGCCCTCGACTCCGGAGCTCCTCGCGTCGTCATCCCGCCGGGCTGCTACCTCATCCGCCGCGTCCTCGAGCCTGCGGCAGGTCAATGTGTCGTTATCAACGGTACGCTGAAAATCGCCGATGCGGAGCAGACCCCGCTCGCCCGTGACGTGCGTAGCGGCGACACAACCGTACTTGTACGCGACGCTTCAGTCTTCCAAGTCGGCGACACGATTTCGCTTCACGATGACAACCTCCCCATTCAGGGCGGTGGACGCAAGGTGCGCCGCGAGCGCGCCGGCCACGGCACGATTCTTGCCATCGACGGCAACGAACTCCGCCTCGACCGCGCGGCTCTGCGGGAGTTCACGCCTGCCGCCAACGGCCTGGCGGCCCGCCAGAATGGGGCACTCTGGATTCGCCACTCGGGAGTGCGAATTTGTGGAACGGGCTCTTTGGATGGCAATTGGTCGAACCAACTGAATGCCGCGCCGGGATTTCTCGATGTGGACCGCAGCGAAGTCTTTCAGGCCGCCTCTGGAGTAACTGTTATGGGTGAGGCCTGGCTCGAAAACATTATCGTCGAGGGGATCACCATAGAAAACTTCACGTTGCACGGCGTATCCCTGACCCGCACCGAAATGAGCACCGTGCGCAATGTCACTGTGCGCGGAGTTCACGACAAAAGCATCATGCTCTGGCATTGTCGTGATTGCCGTATTGTTGGCAACGTATGCCGCGACTCCATTTTCGAGGATGGAATCATGCTTCACCAGGTCTTTGACCCCCTGCTGGACTGCCGGCGGATTTTCATCGAAGGAAACACCTGCCGCAACAACCCCCGCTTCGGCATCCATGTTGGCGACGGGCACAGCGAAATCCACCTTGCCAACAACCTCATCATCGAGAACGGCATGAATTTGTCGATCTATGGCGAACATTGCACTTCGACCGCTGACGTCGCATCGGGCACAACGGACCGGCTCTTTCTTGCCTCAGTCTATCGCCCCAACGTCCTTCTGGCCGGACGCCACATTTCCGTGTGCAACCTTTCAGCCCGTGGCACCCGTTTCGTCGGCGTGGAAATCTGCGGCCAACACATCCGTCTCAATGGCGGACTGGTCGGCCCGATGGATGACCCTCTCCCGTGCGATGAGCCCGGCGCAATACGTCCGGCTCTGGGCGAGTGGGGCAGAGGTTCCGGAGAGTTTTTCGTTGATGGCGATTGTCGGATCGGCATCGCGGTCCTGCCCGGACTCACCGGCCCCGGCAAAACCAACACCCCTGCGGACGTGAGCATTGAGGGCGTCATGATCCGTGGCTGCCGACTCGAAACGGAAGTCAGCCCTTCGGCTGAACGGGTAACAGTCGAAAGCCTGCTAGCAGCTTGTCGGACTTAGAATCAACGCCATACTCTGGAAAGGGAATCCAAGGAGAAAAGGGGTGGCCCAGCCAGACAAGCTGCTAAAGCTTCCGCTGCGCGGAAGGAAAATCCCACTTTTGTGCATGGAGTGAGGAATGCTCAAATCCTCACTGGGTTCCGGAACGCGAAGTTTCCCTTCCGCGAAGCGGAATTTTTAGCAGGATGTCGGGCACGCGAGCAGCCAACCTCTCAGGACTTGGAAGAAAAATATGTGTCGGCCTTTCACAAGTCCGACAGCCTGCTAGATCACAAAGAAATTCATTGACCAACCATATTGACTGGTCATAATGGTCTTATGAAGGTCAGCTCCGTCGAATTAAAGACCAGGTTGGGTCATTACCTGCGAGAGGTGGAGTTGTCCGGGCAATCGATTGAAGTTTGCGTGCGGGACCGGCCCGTGGCCATTTTGATGGCACTCGAAACCGTTTCTGTCGCGGAAGGGGAGGGAAAAGGCAACGATGCAATCCGGGAGAGGTTGGCACTGGAACGTGTTGGAATGTCCGTTGAGCCTTCTTCGGTGCGGGGCTTGCCGCCTGATATTCGCCCTGCCTTGGCGGGCGATGGGCGCTCTGACATCCCCACGGTTGAGACGATGCGCGCAGAGCGTGATTGGTGATGCTTGCGTTTTTCGACACCAGTGCGGTGGTTCCGCTGCTGCTTGTTGAACCCCATTCGGAGAGATCCCGAATATTGTGGGAACAAACCACGCAACGTTTCGGTTGGCAGTGGCTCCGGGTGGAGGCGGAGGCAGCCTTGGTGCGAAGAAAGGCGACTCCCGAAACCTGGGCGTCCTGGCGGACACTAGAAGCAGCTTTTCACTGGGTCGAGCCGCCCCCGGGCTGGATGAAGCCACTGAGAGAGTTTAATCGGGGGATTGGTCTTCGTGCCGCCGACGCAGGCCACCTTTATGCGATGGAACAGTGCCAGGCCGGTATTCCGCAACTTCAACTTATCACTTTCGACCAAGAAATGCGTCGCGCAGCAATTCACCGGGGTCTGGCTTGTTTGCCTTCGGGCGATGGATGAGGCTGCCTCTTATTTTGCCCAGCAAAATCTTTCAACCTAAATCCCGCAGTTGAAAAGCAGCGAGGGGTGAGACCATTTTCAACCACAACCGTAGGCGAAGCCGAAGATGGACGGCCACTATTCGTTTCAACGCCGCCGTGAAAGGACACGGAGAGGCACGGATGAAGAGGATAAGAGGGATCAGTTGGAGACGCGTTTGATCTGAAGCCTGGCATATCGTTACAGCAGCCGCCATTTCTATGGAACCTCCCACTTACAATTATCCGTGCCTATCCGTGCCCATCCGTGGTTCTATTGCTTCAGAAAATTCAGCTCTTCCACTCACCCTTTGGGTGATCTTTGCTCATTGGCTCATTCTTTCATAACCCGCTCATCTTCATGCCATTCAAGACATTCGTGGTGAATCCAACTGCGGTTTATAGTTTTAATCCGGCGGCGGAGGGGGGAGACCGTTTCTAACCGGGTCTCCTTGCCCATACCGCCACCCTTGGCACCGGCTCCTGCCGGATTAGGATTACCGGCGCGAGTTGGCGCGGATTTCGGTGGCAAAGGGGGTTTCGGCCCGGGAGCGTCCGCGCGAGACGATGTCAAAGGTTTCGACATGGGCACAACCGCAGGCAGCACCGCGGGGTGCGTAATCAACTTCTTCGGGAGTCAGGATGACGGAGGCGTGAAGACGGGTCCAATCCATCTTTTGGGACCAGAAGCTGGATACGTCGATGTGCGTTCCCCACGAGGCATGGGCATCGCCGAACATGCCAACCATTGCGTCGGTCCAATGCAGGAGCATGCCCTGGTAGCCTTGTTCGACAGCTTGCCAATAGGCCTTTGTTGTCAGGAGGGCAGTGCCGACGTGTTCCATGTCGACCATGATCATTCCATGGACCAGAATGGCCTCGGGGTTTCGTGCCAGGATCAGATCGGCAAGTGCTTTGACCGGGCCGGGGTGTTGATGGGCGGTGAGGATGGTGGGAGTATCGGGACCGATGTTTCCGGGTTGGGCGCTGCCGTAGCGCACCTCATGTTGGACTCCCTTGTCGTCGTAATAGTGGCGTTGTGGGTGATCGAGGTGAACGGCTTCGGTGTTGACTGCGGCAGCAGCGGCGGCGGCTTCCCGCTTGCGGACGGGCATCATCTCGTGCCATGGCGTGTTGAACCGGGTCAGTGAGCCGTCGGCGTTCTTTGTGCGGAATTGGCCCGACATGTTATTTGTCGAAAGCACGTAATCGACTTCATAACCGAGGTTGAAGTATTTCAGGACCGTGCCGCCGACGTTGAGTTCAATGTCATCGGCGTGGGCACCAATGGCCATCAGAGCACGATTGGTGCCTTCGGAGACCGGTTTGCGGAGTGGGTGGGACGGATTTTGCATAATTAGGATTTGAGCGGTGAGGGTGTGGCAAAGGCAAACTTTGTTGTGATGCTTTCCTGTGAGGGAATGCTGTTGAGAGCGCCAATGGCAACAATGGCGGCTACCGTAATGGCAAGAAATGCCGGACTGTAGGCACTGACACCGCCCGCGCCGGCGTGTTTCATCCAGCCAATGCTAAGTCCACCGAGGAGGGGAAAGAAGCCCGCCAGCAAGCCGGATCCCGCGTAGCGGAGCGTAAAATACTCGGTTCGGTCCCGACGGGGAACAATATCGTTATATAACATACGGACGAGGGCAATGATGGTGCCGTTCTGGAAGAATCCAAAGAGAAAATACGCGGCACAGGCGGACGGAACGCACCATGAACCGAGGAGGGGAAGGAGGAGCCAGAACAGGGGCATAATACCGAGCGCCATGAGGAATCGTGGCAGGATTCTGCGGCTGCCAAGCCGGTCAACGGCTCTTCCGTTCAAGGATCCGGAAATGATGATTCCAGCCATTTGGGCACCGCCGAGCAGGACAATTTGCGTGTCCGGGATGCGTGCCACAGTAAGGAGGAAAACAGGCATGAGGCCGGCGAAGAGCGCGGTGATCCCAAAGACCAGGCCTTCGGCGAGAACGTAACTGCGAAAGCTGGAATTCCGGGCGGCTCGAAGCTGGCCCTCGACAAACAGCCGCACGGACCTCCGGCGTCGTGGCGTGTCTCCTCCCGGGAGGTGCTTCGTTCCAAACACACCCGCCAGCGCAATGAGCGGAAATACCACAAATGCAATTTGGAAAGGCAGCTCGGGTTGCCAGTTGTGGGTGGTGGCGTGCTGAATCAGCAGGGAGATGGCAAGCATCCCGGCAACGGAAACCAGCGCGCTAAAAATGACCGCCTTTCCCTGCACGCGTCCGCGAAAGGCATCGGGGATAAACTCTTTCATCCATGGATACAGGGCGGTTTCGCCGAGAGATCGAAGCACTCCGAATGCGGTCACGCAGGATACGACAAACCAAAAACCCGCCTGCGGACCCCATGCAGCAAGAACGATGGGAGCTGCGGCAAGGGCTATGACAAAGAACTTCCGGATTCCGTGAAAAATGAGAAATGCGCGCCGGAAGCCGGTTTGCTCCACGAGGCCGCCGGAGGTCAGGGCGACGAGCTGGATGAACGGAAAGAGCGAGACGACAAGACCAATGCGGGCGGCATCCATGTTCAAGGTGCCCAGGTAGAGCACAAAAAGGCTGCCACCGAGCGTACAGTTAAAGAAGGCGATATTGGAGGTGTTTTGCAGGTAATACCAACCGAGGTAAGCTGGCGGTCGATGGGCGGTTGCCGCCTGAGAAATGCCGGGTTTCATGGATAGGGAAGGGTCCGGGAGGGTGGTTTGGCACCGCGTGGTCGGGGAGGCGCGAGGGATGATCGTTTCAGACTTTTCGGCGACTCCCGGCATCTTCCGACGGAATGTCCTTTGCGAAAGTCAGGCATCATTCGCACAGGGTCGATCGGCAGGGGAATGCCGCCAACGATATCGACCACCATGCGGGAAATTCGTGCCGCGATGCGGCGGAGCGGTGGCATGTAGTGCGCAATGTCGGGAGAGATCCAGCGGAGGAGTTCGTCGTAGTCGCGGGTGATGATGGAGGCGTCGGCGGGAATGCTGCGTCCACGCTCGAGGAGATAAGTGACGAGAGTCGTGGTGGCAAAGCTCTCCATGACAAAAAAGGCGGTGGGTGCGCGGGGCCCGGCAGGAAGTTGTCCGAGCTTTTGGATCAGGCTGTCCCGGGAGGCCGTGCAGCGGATGATTCGGCAAGGCTCCGGTTTGTGGTGGGAATTGTTGAAGGCTTCGGTGAAGCTTTCTTCGGTTTCGATGTTGCCGGCGTGCCGCGCCTCGGGAACGATCCAGACCGCGCTGCGATGTCCGTTTCCGAGAAATATTCCGGCAGCGTGGTGGCCGATGGATTTGTAATCAACATCGATGGAGGGCAGCGGAATTCCCGGAAAGACTGAGCCCAAGGTGATCGCCGGGAGCGACTGCGAACCGAACCAATTCTGAACTTCGCGCGAGCACGTGAGGAGGACGAAAGCCTTGTACGACCCGCGTTCTGCAAGATGGTTCAGAGCGGCGGCGGGTCGCTGGGTTCCAAACGCCGGATGAGTAACAATCTCCAGATCGAGTCCCTGTTCCTGAAGGACGCGCTGGAGGTAATCAACAAGGAAGAGGCGGTTGCGACTCAGAAGGTGCAGCGGCAGCTTCGAGACCAGAGCGACGCAGGATCGTGCGCTCGAACAGGGAATGGCCGGTGCATCGCTGAGAATGGAACTGCGTTTGCCCGGGTTGATGGCAATGAAGCCTTCACGGGCGAGAATTTGCAGCGCCGCCCGCAGTGTGGGCCGACTGATCTGAAGGAGCCGGCAAAGCTCGCGCTCCCCGGGAAGGCGGTCATCCCATGACCCTGCGAGGATGCTCTCGCGGATGGCGTTGACCGTCTGAGCGATGAGATTTGGTCGCTCGGGTTTTCGAATCGGGGAAGTGGCGACGACCGCAGACATCCAACCTAATCCGGCAGGGGCCGGTGCGAGGGGCGGATTTGGTGGCAATGGGACCCGGTGAGAAACGGCGGCCATTGCCGCCGGATTAGAAAATTTTGCTGCGCAAAATGTGCGGGAGTTTGCACCTGCCAAAAGTGCGTGACAGGCTCCGAGCAAAGCGGGACTGGGCTTCGGGAAACAACGATCACCCTCCGACTGTCCATGGCGGGGATTCAGCCGTCAATTGCTTGGAAGAGGTCATTGGCGCTTACCAGTTGGTTTGCATTTGCAAAACTCCATGCAACTCATTGGTGTCATCACCATGATTTCGAAATTGCATCCAATTACCGGGCGTTGTCCCATTTTCCGGCGATGAGTCCTGGTTTGCCAAGTGGTGGGTGCCATCCTTTGGGCTGGCTGCGGGTTGCTTTGGGATGCTTGCTGTGTGTTCCCGGGTTGATGCAGGCGGGGGATTTCCGTCTTGCTCCGATCTTTCAGGAACACATGGTGCTGCAACGGGACAAGCCTTTGCCACTTTGGGGGGTGGGAACCCCCAACGAAAGCATTGAAGTGCAACTGCACGATCAAAAGAAATCCGGGACGGTGGATGCAGATGGGAACTGGCGAGTTATCCTTGATCCGGAACCCGCGGGCGGTCCGCATCAACTTGTTGTCAGGCAGGGGAACGAGCAGATCGTTTTTTCCGATCTGTTGATCGGTGATGTCTGGCTGTGCAGTGGACAGTCCAACATGGAATGGCAGGTCAGCCGCAGCTCCAACGCGGCGCAGGAGATCAAGGAAGCGGTGGATCCGCTGCTTCGATTCTACACCCAGCCCCAGCAGGCAAATTACCATCCGGTCAGCAACCTGAAGGACACAGGAGGGAAGTGGTCGGTTTGTTCTCCGGAGAGCGTGGCTAATTTCTCCGCTCTCGGATATTTTTTCGGTCGGGAGTTAAGGCGGGATCTTGGCGTTCCAATCGGACTGATCAACGCGAGTGTCGGCGCGACCAAGCTTCAGGCCTGGATGTCGCGTGAAGCCCTGCAGAGCGATGAATCCGGCCGGGAGAAGCTTGCCAAATTTGACGCATTGGCCTCCGATCCGGAAGTCGCCAAACAGGTGGAAGCTTTCCGTCGCACCGGAGAACGTGCGAATATTTTGACCAAGGAAGTCCGGGACGCTCCGTCGGACCCCTGGATGCTTTCCACGGAGGACCTTCAGGGCTGGGCACCGCTGGAGCAATCGCTGCCCGGTGCGGATCCCTCAACCGGTGGAACCCAGGAAAGCATCGCGATGGAATTGCGGCGTACGGTGAAAATTCCGGAAGCATGGGATGGCAAGGATGTTGATATTCTGCTGACCTTGAAAAAGGGAACCGCCCTGGGCGTCTTCTTAAATGGCCATAAGGCGGAGTATGTTTCCGGCAGCCGGGCCAACCCCCTGTGGATCTATCGAATTCCCGGTTCGCAAGTCCGGGCGGGTGACGGGGTCCTTGCCATCCGGTGTTTTGCGCGGCAATACGACAAGACCTGGCGGGAACTGTTCGAGCAGTCGGCATTGGGCTTGCCGGATACAAACGACCGGCTGGCGCTCGCGGGAGATTGGAAGGTGCGGGTGATGGAACGGTTTCCCTTTCTGGGGGAACCTCAGCATCCGGACGCACTCAGGGCCACCCTTACCGGCGCATTTAACGCGATGATTCATCCTCTGATTCCCTTCGGTATCAAAGGAGTCATTTGGTACCAGGGAGAATCCGACAGTGGTGGAGCGGGGCTCTACCGCCGCCTGCTGCCTCTCATGATCCAAGACTGGCGTCAGAAATGGGGCTTGGGAGATTTCCCTTTTCTCATTGTGCAACTCCCAAACCGGGGAACTGCGCCAACATCCCCTGACGAACCTGCACCCTGGGCATTTTTCAGGGAATCCCAGGCGGATGTGGCCAAAGAGATTCCAAACTGTGGGCTCGCGGTCACCATTGATATCGGCATTGCCGATGACTTGCATCCGCCAAACAAGCAGGACTTTGCCAAACGTCTGGCACTCACTGCCCGCGGGGTTGCCTATGGGGAAAAGATTCCACACCAAGGGCCGGTTTTTCGGGCGATAAAAATCGAAGGGAATCGCATTCGCATTTCCTTCGATCACGCCGGGGGACTGTCTCCCAGGGCGGAAGGCCCGATTCAGGGATTTGCGGTTGCCGGGGACGACCAAAAGTTTTTCTGGGCAGAGGCAAAGATCGAGGGTGATGAGGTGCTTGTTTCCAGCGACAAGGTTCCCAATCCGGTTGCCGTGCGCTATGCATGGGCGGGCAATCCGGAGAACGCGATCCTGATGAACCGGCACGGACTCCCGGCCATGCCCTTCCGATCGGACAATTGGTAACCCTTACTTTGAATTTTTCGGGCCGTCGCTTTCCTTGTCGATCTCTTCCAGCACGGCTTTGTCTGCAACCGATATGTTTCCCTCGACCCTGCCGTCATCAAGGACATTCACCGTGCGGTCCTCGAGGTCCCGGAACATCTGTCGGAGGTCAATCACTCCGCCGATGAAGAACCAGATTGTTGTTACGACAGCGAGAACTCCGGGAATCGCCAATGAAAAGATGAAGAAGTAATTGCCCCACCATTGATCGGGCCATCTCTGAAACAGATTCCATGTCACGATGATCAAAAAGACGCAAAATCCAAGCACGAAGGAATGCAGGAAGACACTCCAGGTAATCAATTTGTCACCGCGCGTATATTCGTTGGTAATGCCGATGAGCCTGTTAAGAACATTTTTCCATGTCCAGGTACGGTTGCTCTCGACAAAGCCGTCGATATTGTATTTTCCGCGGTGGAGCATCCGGTCGAGATTGAACGGTTCGCGGCAGGTCAGGAGGGAGACAACCACATAAGCCGCCACGCTCAAAATCATGGCCACAAAACTGATTTCAATCGAGTTGATAGGAAACTTGTGCGGGTCCATTTCCCAGACGACCCATGGATGGAAGGGCGAGGACACGGTTTGGAGGAATCCGCCCACAGGGTCGACCCAATTCCTGCCGTCAAGCCAGGGATAGACGACCGTTGCCCAGCTTCTCTGGATGATAATGCCGCCGATCATGATTCCAGAGCCGCTGATAAGAGCCGCCCATGCGCCCTGCGCCGTCCCGAACCGCGTGTAGAGCCCGCCCAGAACGACCGCTCCAGCGCCGGCTGCCCAAATGCCATACATGATCCTGATGAACAAGATGACGAAATCCACCTGAGACATGAACAGCGAGCCGCAAAAGAAAATCACTCCAACGCCGACGGTGACCCAGCGGATCATCCGGATGTGTTGAGTGGGCGTGAGGGGCCTTTTGATCAGGGGGAGAAAAAGGTCCTGGGACAGTGTGAGTGAGGAGCTGAAGATGCGTCCGTTGTCGGTGGAAATGATCATCAGGATGATCAGAAGGCAGAACAGACCCATCAGCCCCGGAGGCAGGATCTTGCGCATGACAGAAGGCAGCATCTGCTGGTGGAAAATGGTGCGGAATTCCTGGACTTTGCCTTGGAGGTTCGCGTCGGGATGGGCCTTGGATGTCTCGATAATCGTATCGATATACGGGGTATCCAGGTTCTTGCTCTGGGAAAGGGGAGCGTCGACGCCGATCGTGTGATTGTGCGGCGGAATGGCTTTGTGTTTTGCGATGATTTCCTCCCTGATCTGTGGATCGGAGATGATTTCTGAAACGATTTTTTCGGAAAGATCGCGGCGGCTTTCGGTGGCTTTCTCCGCAAAGTTCCTGTGATTCATGAAGACAATCACGCTGACCCCGATGAGGAGAAACAGTATCGTAGAGAACCCGCCGCGCCACGAGCCGAGAATGCCCGCCATTTTCTGTTCGTGGGGACTCTTCGCGGCGTTTCCGCCTCCCCCGGCGCCAGCTCCGATGCCCCGGTTGAGAAACATGGTGAAGATCCCGACAAAGACCATGAAGAGATTGAAGTCCCGTAGATTCTCGACATCGTAGGGGTTGATAAAGCTCTCCCCCGGAGCGCGGTCGAACATCACCGGCATGATTTCGTTGTTCCACGAGAATTGTTGCAAAAGGAAAAACACGAAAATGGCGAGGACCGGATAGGCGATCAGACCTTGCACCGTGTCGGTGATGACCATCGTTATGCTTCCCCCTGCGAGGATCATGAAAATGGCGAGCGAAAGGCAAATCAACATGACCACCACAAACGTGGAGATCTGGAATCCGAAAAGCGGGAAGGTGAGGGGGAGATCGAGAAAGTAAATAAAGAAGCGGCCGGCGAGGGCAGGCAGGATCATATTTGCCAACATGTCGGCAATTGCGCGCAGGGTGGATGCGAAAATGCGCAGCCTGCGGCTGTAGCGCATCTCGATGAACTGCCCGAACGACATCGACTTGGTCTGCCGGAACCGGTAGGTCACGAATCCGGTCAGGGAAAGGAACATCCCGATCGGAATCGTAACCGCCCCCCAGAACCCGACAAGATACCCCGTCTTGTAATGCGCCTCGACGTAGCCGAGGAGGGTCACGACCCCCAGTGCGTTGGCAAGATCCTCGACGCAGAGCACATAGCGCCCGCAGACACGCCCGCAGGCGAGAAAGTCCGTCACGCCACGAACATACTTCATCGTGTAAAACCCCATCCACACGATGAACACGAGGAATACACCGACAATCAGCCAGTCGATCAACCCCATCCTGTCATCTCCAATTGAATAGAAATAAGATTCTACAACCCAATTTGCGCCGGGAGAAGAAAAAACTCAGACCGGCGGATTGCGGCTCCGATTTGAAGCTCCCGGCCTGCACTTGTGGACCGCGGCCTACCAAACCGTCCACCCGCCATCGACAAACAGATTTTGCCCTGTCACGAAACTGGAGGCATCGGATGCCAAAAAGGCGATGGGTCCTTTGAATTCTTCAGGTCGTCCGACACGGCCCATCGGAGTGCTGGATTCAAGGCGGCGGACGAATTCGTCAAATTTGGAAACATCTTGCGCATAGGCACCGGCATTCGGGTTTGGGACAGGTCCCGGGCTGAGTGTGTTCACCCGGATTCCATCTTTCGCATAATAGACGGCGAGGTGGCGGGTGACCTGCGCGATTGCGGCCTTGCAGGCCTGGTAATTCAGCGGATTGGGTTCAAAGAGCCCTTCATAGACCGCGGGGTATCCGGTGACGGAGCCATACATGCTTCCTACATTTATAATGCTGCCGCCACCCTGCCTGCGCATTTGAACTGCCGCGTGTTTTGCCGTGACCGTGTAAGCGGAGGCCGTTTCAAATCCCTTCTGCATCGTTTCGAACGATACCTCGTCAAGAATGCAATGGCAGCCGCGGTGGGCGCAGTTGACAAGGATATCGAGCCTCTGGAATTCGGATGCCGTCTCATCGACCAGCTTCTGAATGCAGCCTTCATCCATCGCATCGGTGCACTTGCCCACAGCCTCAAACCCGCGATCCTTCAGCGAACACACGTAAGCCTCGAGTCTTTCGGCGTCCATATCGACCACCGCCACGCGAGCGCCCATTTCCGCCAGTGCCTCGCAGATGGATTGACCAAGCCACCCGGCCCCTCCCGTGACAATGGCGGCGCGCCCCTCAAGGTTGAACAGGGATTGGCAACTTTTTTTCAATTCGGATGGGATCTGCATTTTGTTTTGTGGGTTCATGTTAATCCGGCAGGAGCCGGGGCCACTGATAATTTTGGATTATAAATTCTGAATTCTTGATTTGAGACACCGAGCCCTACTCAACGGCCAAAGAGCTCTCGCCCAACATTCCATTGAGCCCCACAACCTGAAACCAGCCTTCTCCGCAGCTCGGGCCGGTCATTCCAAATACAAAATCCAACATCCATAATCAAGCTGCTTGCCGCCGGATTAGAAAATTTTGCTGCGCAAAATGAGGCAGAACGGAGCCACCATTGGAGAACAGCCATACAGTCCCACCGGCAGGGCGGGTTCGCCGACCCCGCCCATTATTCAATGCAGCCAGCATCACGCTCTGCATTGCCTCGGGAAATCTTGCGTATTTTGAGACGGATTTCATCCTAAATCCCGCAGTTGAAAGGGTGACCTGAGAACATTTTGCAACCACGGATGACACGGAGAGGCACGGATGAAGAGGATACAAGAGTTCAATTGGAGACAGGTTTTTAGTGAGTTGTTCGTGGTTGGTGAGTATGGGATTCTTTTATCCAAGCATCCGTGTCTATCCGAGCAATTTGCCAACAGGGAAGAGACTTAGTAGTGGCTGGCTGTGTCGCTTCGCTCCGCTGTGGTTCTATTGCTTCAGAAAATTCAGCTCTCCCACTCACCCTTTGGGTGATCTTTGTTCATTGCCTCATTTTTTCATAACCCACTCGTCTTCATGCCTTTCAATACCTTCCTGGTGAACCCAACTGAGATGTATAGGTTTATCGGTTGGAGACCCCGTTTGCCAACATGCGATCAAGCACCGGTTTCATTTTTGCCAGCCAGCGTTCGTAGCCGGGCTGTGCGACGTGCAATCGGTCGGGCATGACCTCTTTGCTGATGCTGCCGTCCGGTTCAAGCAAGGCAGGTCCAACATCGAGAAAAGCAACCTTATCCGGATGGGACGCCGCAAGGGCACTCAGCCGCGTATTCAGATCTGCAATGCGCGCATTGATCGGTTCTGTTATTGATGCGCCGCGGGGAAGGACTCCAAGCAGGAGGACTTTGGCATTTGGTGCCTTCTCCCAAATCGAAGCCAGCAACAAGTCCATTCCGGCGGCAATTTCGGCCTCTGTAAAATCATTCGACAGGTTGTTGGTTCCGATTAACAGAACCACCACCCGCACGGCTGCCTTGTCGAGGCTGCTGTTCTGAACCCGCCAGCGCACGTTCTGCACCCAGTCGCCCCCAATGCCGAGATTCACCGGGTGGTGGGCACCGAAATGTTCTTCCAACATTTCCTGCGGCCATCGGGTCGTGATGGAATCTCCCAGAAAAACCAACTTCGAATTCTTTGCCACCAGTTCGGCGTTCATCTGCTCGTGTTTAGCCTCATAGGCAGCGCTGGTTGCGTCCGCTGCAAATTGTGGCATCACGGCATCGATCGGTTGCCAGATAATGTTTCGGGGCGGTTCCGGCGCGTCTCCGGAAGGCCGGTCATCCAAAATATACCTGAGGCGTCCCCCGCCAACAGCCGCCCCCTCCGTCGATCCCGGGCCGACTGCCACCCGCACAGTGTCGCCTTTTTTGAGCGGTCCGAAGTTATGCTGAAACAATTTCGGAACCAAGGCCTTCTCGACCAAAATCTCCTGCACGATTCGATCATTGAGCAGAATTTTCAGAGATACCGGATTTTTGATTGCCTTGTTTTGGAGGTTGCCGTGTTGGAGCCAGACGTCGCCTTTTGAATCTTCGGGCAGCGTGAAGGATGCCACCGCGCAACGAATCGCCCCGTCGGTGTCCCGACTGCC
>Ga0247836_1002630_pt1 | contig 25700 bp, 19 predicted proteins | sample LaCruzMarch2015__4_FD_187116 | JGI IMG/M metagenome (GOLD analysis project Ga0247836, IMG submission 187116) | Freshwater microbial communities from meromictic Lake La Cruz, Castile-La Mancha, Spain - LaCruzMarch2015_14m | ecosystem: Environmental > Aquatic > Freshwater > Lake | place: Spain... | reverse complement strand
CATCCTTGCCGCCGTCGGACAGGCTGATCAGGCAGCGGGTTTCGTCCGGGGCCAGACAGTCGGCGCCCTTGAACACCCAGTCCAGGCCCTCGGCGCGGGCCAGGGCATCGATGTCGAGGATGGTCTCCCAGCGGGTATCGGCCGAGCGGTAGGACTCAAGCGTCGTGCGCCGCCAGATGCCTTTCGGATTGGCCGCGTCCTGCCAGAAGTTTCCAATGCCGTCGCCGAGGAAGCCGGGGCCCGGGATGCGGTCGGTGGCGGTCAGGATCGCCTCGGCCTGCCGGCGGAAGGTCTCGTAGCGGCGGTCGCCGGTCAGGGCGGCCAGGGCGCGCTGGTTCGACTGCGCCACAAAGGCCATGGCCTCGGTCCCGTTGACCTCTTCCAGCGCCAGATGGTCGTCAGCGGCGCGGACGCCGGCGGGGCTCAGGTCGGACGGCATGTGCGGCGGCGTGACCAGCAGCGGCCGCGGCATGGTCGCCAGGTCGAGGATCGGGAGCGGGAGCGGCGCAGGTCCGCCCGCACAGGCCGCGAGCAGCAGCGCCGGGAGGGCGGCGGACAGGATCAGTTTGTTCATCGCAAAACTCCGCAGTTGTATTCCTACCCCCTTCGGCGGGAGGAACTTTACTCCGCCGCCGGCTGATCCATCAGCCGCCGCGTCAGATAGGTGTATTCCAGCGCCAGCCGCCGGGCGGTTTCGCGCAGATTGGCCCCCGCCGCATGGCCACCGTCGGTGTTCTCGTAGAACAGCACCGGATAGCCCAGTTCCTCCAGCCGCGCCGCCGCCTTGCGGGCGTGGCCGGGGTGGACGCGGTCGTCCTTGGTCGAGGTGTGGATGAAGACCTCGGGATAGGGCCGGTCCGCGCGCAGGTTCTGGTAGGGCGAATACTGCTGGATCCAGGCCCGCTCTTCCGGAATGTCCGGATTGCCGTATTCCGCGATCCAGCTGGCCCCGGCCAGCAGGCGGTGGAAGCGCAGCATGTCGAACAGGGGCACCTGGATGACCGCCGCATTGATCAGGTCCGGACGCTGGGTCAGCATCGCCCCCATGAACAGCCCGCCCTGCGACCCGCCCATGATGCCGAGCCTCGGCTGGCTGGTGACACCGCGCGCGATCAGGTCCATGGCCACGGCCTGATAGTCCTCATGCGCCCGCTGGCGATTTTCCTGCAGCGCCGCCTGGTGCCAGTTGGGGCCGAACTCGCCGCCGCCCCGGGTATTGGCGATGACATAGACCCCGCCCCGCTCGAGCCACAGCTTGCCGACCGTGGCCGAATAGCCGGGCAGCAGTGACGACTGGAAGCCGCCGTAGCCGTAAAGCAGGGTCGCGTTAGACCCGTCCATGGCCATGTCGCCGCGATGGACGACGAAATAGGGGATCATCGTCCCGTCGGCCGAACGGGCCTCGAACTGGTCGACCCTCATGCCCTCGGCATTGAATTTGGCCGGCAGGGATTTGGTCAGGTCGGCCTCGCCCGTCGCCGCATCGGCCAGGAACAGGCTGGACGGGTTCAGATAGCCGGTGACGCTGACGAAGATCTGGTCGTCCCGCTCGCTGGCCGAGCCGACGCCGACCGAGACGTTCTGCGGCAGGTCCATACGGCTGCGCGCCCACTCGCCCGAGGCGTTGGGTTCATAGACATAGACCGAGCCGCGCACGTTTTCGTACAGGGCCACGACCAGTTTGTTGCGGGTGCTTGTGATGCCCTCGATGGCCTCGCGCGGGCCGGGGCGGATGACCAGTTGGGCCCGAACCGTCGGATCGGCCAGCCAGGCCGTCAGCTCATAGGCGATGACGTCGCCGGTCCGGAATGCCTGCCCTGAAGGCGCGGTCCAGTCCTGATCCGTGGTGAAGACCATCTGTCCACGGACGAGAGCGTTGATGTTCGACTTGGCCGGCAGCTCCAGCTTCGTGGTCGTGCCGTCGGCGTTCAGCCGGTGGGTCTCGCCCTCATAGAAGCTGACACCGCGGTTGATCAGGGTCGCCTGAACCACGCCGTCCGCGTCGCGCAGCGTGTAGCCCGAGACCGAGACGTCGGTCGGCTGGCCGGTGAAGACCGTACTGGCCTGATCGATGGTCTGGCCGCGGCGCAGCACCTTGACGATCATCGGATAACCCGAGCTGGTCAGGGTGCCGGGGCCGAAGTCGCGCGAGACCAGCAGGGTGTTCTCGTCCACCCAGGTCGCCCCGCCCTTGGACTCCTCCAGCACGAAGCCTCCGTCGACGAAGGTGCGGGTGGTGCGGTCGAACTCGCGGATGGTCACCGCATCCTTGCCGCCGTCCGACAGGGAGACGAGGCAGCGGGTCTCCTCCGGCGGCAGGCAGGTCGCGCCCTTGTAGACCCAGTTCTTGCCCTCGGCCGAGGCCAGGGCGTCGAAGTCGAGAATGGTCTCCCACTGCGGCGCGTCGGTGCGGTAGCTGTCCAGCGTCGTGGTGCGCCAGATGCCGCGCACATGGGTCGCGTCCTGCCAGAAATTGTCGATCGTGCCGTCGTTGTTGAAGCCCGGTGAGGGGATACGGTCGCGCGACTGGACGATCTCCAGCGCCTGCTGGTGCAGGCCCTCATAGCGCGGGTCGCCGCGCAGCACGCCCAGCGAATGCTCATTGTGGGCATTGACCCAGGCCATGGCGCGCTCGCCATCGACCTCTTCCAGCCAGATGTAGGGGTCGGTCGCGTCCGAGGTGGCGAAGGCGCCCTCCGCCAGCGGCGGATTGGGCGGGGTCGGGTTCTGGGCCATGGCGCTCGTGCAAAGGGCGGTGGAAACGAGAAGCGCGGCAAGCGCGGCGGTGCGGATCATGGGACGGAGTCTCCGACGATTGGTCGGCCGGCACCTTAGCGGCGGGTCGGGTTACGGCAAGCCGGGGCGGGCGGCGGTTACGGTTTTGTCATCTTGGGGGGTGTGAGGTGTAGGGTGCGGGGTATGGGGAAGCTTTCGGCGCCGCTCGACGCCTCCACCCCAAACCCCACACCCCACACCCCACACCCCACACCCCACACCCTCCCTCGCCTAAGCTCTGGTCCGCCCCTATATCCGGTCACCAATGACCCGCCCCTTCGTCAAGATGAACGGTGCCGGCAACGACTTCGTCGTCGTCAATGCGCTGGAAACGCCGTTCGCACCGACGGCCGACCAGGCGCGCGCGATTGCTGACCGGACGACCGGCGAAGGCTGCGACCAGCTGATCGCCCTGGAGCCGTCGAACCGCGCCGATGCTTTCATGCGCGTCTGGAATGCCGATGGCGGCGTGGTCGAGACCTGCGGCAACGCCCTGCGCTGCGTCGGCTGGATGCTGCTGCAGTCGACCGGCAAGGATGAGGTGTCCATCGACACCCTGGGCGGCCCGACGAAAGCCTGGCGCGTCCCGGGCCGCGTCGGGTCGGGAGATCCCGAAGGGTCGACGACCGCGGCCCGGATCAAGGTCGATATGGGCGCACCCCGGCTGGACTGGGAACAGATCCCGCTCGACGAGGCCATGGACACCCGAGGCATCGAGCTGCAGGTCGGCCCCATCGACGCCCCGGTCCTGCATACGCCGGGCGCGGTCTCCATGGGCAATCCCCACGTCGTCTTCTTCATGGACCATACGCCCGACGACGGCTTCGTGCGCGGCACGGGCTCGCTGATCGAACACCATCCGCGCTTCCCCGAGGGCGTCAATGTCGGCTTCGCCAGGGTCCTCGCGCCCGACCGCATCCGCCTGCGCGTCTGGGAGCGCGGGGCCGGCCTGACGCGCGCCTGCGGCACAGGCGCCTGCGCCGCCCTGGTCGCAGCCGCCCGTCGCGGCCTGACCGGACGCGCCGCCACGGTCGAGGTCGACGGCGGCGAACTGCGGATCGAATGGGACGAGGCGACGGACCATGTCTTCATGACCGGCCCGGTCGAGGTCGAGCGGACGGGGACGCTCGCCCTCTGACGCGCCCGGCAAGCCGGGGTTTCGCCTTTGGCGTGACGAGGGATGACGCCGAACCCCGGGCTTGCGAGGTTGTTCCGCAAGTGGCCGCGCTCTAGGACTGGAGTGCGCACTCTTGGAATCAATTCATGCCCGATCTGACCGACAAGCAGACCTTTTCCGACGAAGACGCGCTGGAATTCCACCGCACGCCGACACCGGGCAAGATCTCCATGGCGCCGACCAAGCCCATGGCGACCCAGCGCGATCTGTCCCTGGCCTATTCGCCGGGGGTAGCCGTGCCGGTGCGCGCGATCGCCGAGGACCCCGACAGGGCCTATGACTACACCTCCAAGGGCAATCTGGTCGCCGTCATCTCCAACGGCACGGCCATCCTCGGCCTCGGCAACCTCGGCCATATGGCGTCCAAGCCGGTGATGGAAGGCAAGGCCGTCCTGTTCAAACGCTTCGCCGACGTCGACAGCTTCGATGTCGAGGTCAAGACCACCGACCCGGACGAATTCATCACCGTGGTCAAGAACATCGGCGACACCTGGGGCGGGATCAATCTCGAGGATATCAAATCCCCGGAGTGTTTCGTCATCGAGTCCGAGCTGCAGGACCTGCTCGATATTCCGGTCTTCCATGACGACCAGCACGGCACGGCCATCATCTCGACCGCCGGCCTGATCAACGCCTGCCATCTCGCCGGCAAGCGGCTGGAGGACGTCAAGGTCGTCCTGGCCGGTGCCGGGGCGGCGGGCCTGTCATCAATCGCCCTGATGAAGGCGGCCGGGGTGCGCAAAGAGAACACCGTCATCGTCGACAAGGACGGGGTGGTCTATATGGGGCGGCCCTTCGGCATGGACCAATGGAAGGTCGCCCACGCCACAGCCACCCCCCTGCGGACCCTGGCCGAGGCCATGGTCGGGGCCGACGTCGTGCTGGGCCTGTCGGCCAAGGGCGCCATCACCAAGGAAATGGTGGCCTCCATGGCCCCCAATCCGATCATCTTCGCCATGGCCAATCCGGACCCGGAGATCACGCCCGAGGATGTCCTCAGCGTGCGAACCGACGCGATCATCGCCACCGGCCGGTCCGACTATGTCAACCAGGTCAACAACGTTCTCGGCTTTCCCTACATTTTCCGCGGTGCCCTCGACGTCCGGGCCCGGCGGGTCAATCACGAGATGAAGATCGCCTGCGCCCGGGCCCTGGCCGCCCTCGCCCGTGAGGATGTGCCCGACGAGGTCGCCGCCGCCTATCGCGGGCGCAAGCTCAAGTTCGGCCCCGATTACATCATTCCGACCCCGTTCGATCCGCGGCTGATCTGGTACATCCCGCCCTTCGTCGCCCAGGCGGCGATGGACACCGGCGTGGCCCGCAAGCCGATCGAGGACATGGATGCCTATCGCGCCCAGCTGAGGGCGCGGCTCGATCCCTCCGCCGCCCTCATGCAGCAGATATCATCGGCTGTCCGGGCCGCCCCGAACAAGCGGGTGATCTTCGCCGAAGGCGAGGAAACTGCCGTGATCCGCGCCGCCTGGGGCTTCAAACAGGCCGAACTGGGCACACCCATCCTGATCGGCCGCGAGGAACTGATCCGTCGGAACGCCGCTGAGGCCGGGCTGGATTTCGACGCCATGGGCATAGAAATCGTCAACGCCCGCATCAGCCCGCACAATACTGAATACACTGACTGGCTGTACCAGCGGCTGCAGCGCCGGGGCTACCTTCGCCGCGACGTGCAACGGATGATCAATCAGGACCGCAACTATTTCGGTGCCGCCATGGTCGCGCGGGGTCAGGCCGACTGCATGGTCACGGGCGTGACCCGTAATTTCAACATGGTGCTGAAAGAGGTCCGTCGCGTCCTGGACGTCAAGGAGCGGCTGATCGGCCTGTCGATCCTTCTGGCCAAGGGCCGGACCCTTTTCGTGGCCGACACCTCGATCCATGAGCTGCCCAATGCCGAGGAACTGGCCGGGATCGCTATCCAGGCTGCCGCCGCCGTCCGAAAGCTGGGGCGCGAACCGCGCGTGGCATTCCTGTCCTATTCCACCTTCGGCAACCCGCCGGGCGACCGCGGGGAAAAGGTCCGCGAGGCGATCCGTATCCTCGACCAGAAGGGCGTCGATTTCGAATATGAGGGCGAGATGCCGCCCGAACTGGCGCTGGATCCCGACCTGCGCGCCAACTACCCCTTCATGCGCCTGTCCCGGGACGCCAATGTCCTGGTCATGCCGGCGGTCCATTCGGCCTCGATCGCGACCCATCTGGTCCAGGCCCTGGGCGGTGCGACGATGATCGGTCCCATGCTGGTCGGGCTGGAGAAGTCAGTCCAGATCGCGCCGCTGGGGGCCTCGGTCTCGGAGATCATCACCGCCGCCACCTTCGCCGCCTATGAGGAGGGCGCGGTGGCCGACGGCGAGCCCGTTCCGGAGCCGCGCGTGCTGACTCCCCCGCCGCCGCGCGTCGAGGCACCGGTTGCGCCCCGCCCGACCACCACCTCGGTGCCGCGGACGGATATCTGAAGGCTCAGCCGGACAGGATAGCCAGGTCGGATCGCTGCCCATGATCAGGGGGCGGCGGCGGAGGGCTGTGCGGTCAGGTCGCCCCGACCGCTTCCTTCAGCCTGCGGTTCCGGCGATCCAGCAGCCAGCAAAGGAGCACCGCGGGAATACCGACCGCCGCCGTTCCGGCGAAGAACAGGGCATAGGCGACCATAAGTTCGTGCCCCTGCTGCAGGCCATCTACGACGACCCCGGAGAAGCCCTTCAGGAATTTGCCGAGCAGGGCATAGAAGGAGCTGAGCAGGGCGTACTGGGTCGCCGTATAGCCAATACCGGTCAGGCTGGACATGTAGGCGACGAGCGCTGCCCCGGCCAAGCCTTCGCTGAAATTCTCGACAAACAGGACCCCGGCGAACATCGGGGTCGAGAGGCCGACCATGGCCATCAGGGTATAGCCCAGGTTCGACATGGGGCCGATCAGGGCACCCAGCAGCAGGGTCCGGCCAAAGCCGAAGCGAAGCGCGCAGATGCCGCCGGCGGCGATTCCGGTGATCGATCCCGCCAGACCAAAACTCAGGCGCATGGCCCCGATGGCCTCCTTGGTCAGGCCCAGCTCGAGGTAGAAGGGCCCGACCATCGGCCCCATGACGAAGTCCGGCAGGCGGTAGAGGCTGATCGCCGCCAGCATCAGCAGGGCCGCGGTCTTGTGGGTCTTCAGGAATTGGATGAACGGGCCGACGACGGCGTCGTACATGCCGCGCAGGGTCCAGGGTGCCGCGCCGCCGGTGGCTTTCGCAATGGCCGAGCGATCGAGCGGCTCCTTGGCGAACAGGGTCGCGATGATCGCGATCGACATGGCCGCCCCCCAGATCAGATAGGCACCGTTCCAGCCGAACCAGGTGGCGAAGAACAGGATCAGGGCGTTGCCAGCCAGCATCGCGAACCGGTAGCCCAGCTGATAGGCCGAGGTCAGAAGCCCAAGGTCCTCGTCGTTCTCGGCGGTCTCGATTCGCCAGGCGTCCACGACGATGTCCTGGGTCGCCGAGGCGAAGGCGGTCACGAGGGCGGCGGCACCGAGGGCAGTCAGCCCGCCCTCCGGACCGATGATCGCCATGGAGATCAGCGCCGCACCGACGAGAAACTGGGACAACAGCATCCAGCCGCGTCGCCGGCCGAACCGGCCGAGAATTGGAACGTCAAACCGGTCGACGACCGGGGCCCAGAGGAATTTGAAGGAATATGCGAGCCCGACCCACGAGATGAAGCCGATAGCCGACAGGGTGACATCGCCCTCGGCCAGCCACAGGCTGAGTGTCGCGCCTGTCAACAGGAAGGGCAGGCCCGAGCCGAAGCCCAGCAGCAGGGTGATCAGGACGCGACCCCGACCCAGCGCCTTGATCACGTCCTTCGTGCTCGCCTTGCGCGGCCTGGCCTCCGTGTTGGCGTCCGTCATCTGTGGCGTCCCTTGCAGGCGACGCCCCCGCGTCCCTATCCGGCGGCGACCTTGGCTTGGTCCGTGCGGTTCGTCCAGCGGGCGAGTGCGGCGCGCAGGGAATCGAGCTCCAGCGGCTTGACCAGATGGTCGTTCATCCCCGCGCCGAGGCAGGCCTTGCGGTCCTCGGCGAAGGCGTTGGCGGTCAGGGCCACGATCGGCGTCCGGTCGCCGGTGGCGCGGATGGCCCGGGCCGCGCTGGGGCCGTCCATGCCCGGCATCCGCATATCCATGAAGACCAGGTCGTAGCGGGCGCGCTTCATCGCATCGACCGCCTCATGGCCGCTGGCGGCGGTCTCGACGGCGCAGCCCTCACGGCGCAGCAGGGTCGCGGCCAGCAGGGCACCGACCGGATTGTCCTCAACCAGCAGCACCCGCGTGCCCGAGAACCGCGCCGGGGTGACGCGGTCGTCCTCGGAAGGCTGCGGGCGTGGCGCGCCGGGGTGGTGGGCGGGACCCTGGCCCGACGCCGCCAGCACCCGCTCGGCCAGGGAGGCGCGGCGCAGGGGCTTGATCAGATAGCCATGGAAGCCGGCCCCGCGGTACCGGGCGATCAGGTCGCGCTCGGCCGGCTTGAGCAGGACGATGGCCTTGCCGGTCGAAGGCCGCACGGCCAGGCCTTGAGCCGTCTCGCGGGCAGCATGGTCGATCAGGACGATGTCGGCATCCGGCTGAACCGTTCCGCCCGAGGCTTCGATCTGGTCCATGGCCGCGGCGCGGACAAAGGGATCGGGGCTGACCACGGCGACAGCGTGTCCGGACAGGGGGGTGCCGCGGACCGCATCGGGCGCCGCCTCGAAGTCAGCTTCGAACAGAAACCGGGCACCGGTCCCGTCGGGCCGATCCGACACCGTCACAGACCCCTGCATGGCGGCGGCCAGTCGGGACACCACCGCCAGCCCCAGGCCGGCACCGCCGAAGCGGCTGGCGTCCGAGGCGTCGACATGGCCGAACTCCTCAAAGATCCGCGCCCGCGCCTCGGCCGGAACGCCGGGTCCGGTATCGTCTATGATGAAGGTGAGCCGGGGCGATTTGCCCGAGCCGCCACTCCGCTCGACCGCGATCCGCACGCCGCCGGTCTCGGTGAATTTGACGGCATTGCCCGCGAGGTTGAACAGAACCTGCCGCAACCGGCCTTCGTCGCCGAGGATGTCGACCGCGTCCGGGGCGACGGACCAGGCGATCTCCAGCCCCTTCTCATGCGCGCGTGGGCTCAGCAGCTCGGCGACACCACGCACGAGCGCCTCCAGATCAACCGGGGCGTGGTCGAACTCCAGCTTGCCGGCTTCCAGCCGGGCATAGTCGAGCAGGTCGTTCACAAGGCCGAGCAAATGCTCCGCCGAGGAACGCGCCGCCTCCGCATAGGCCCGCTGGGCCCCGTCAAGCCGGGTCCGCGACAGCAGGCCAAGCATGCCGATCACGCCGTTGAGGGGCGTGCGCATCTCGTGGCTCATCAGGCGCAGGAACTGCTGTTCCGGAGCCCGCGCCTTCGTCCCTGCCTTCGTCCGCCGTGCCATGCCGATCTCCCTGACCGGCATACTGCCGCCCGATCCCTTAAGACCGGCTCAATCGGGCCGGTTAAGACGCGGACGACGCAGGCCGCTCAGGAAAACAGAGGCGCGATCAAGGCCTTCCGGCCTCAGCGGACCGCGGCGAAGTTCGTGGCCGCATCCCGATAGCGTGCATGTTCCCGCACCGTCATGCAGCGCGGCGCGCTCCAGGCGGGGTCCGAGGCGCGGACCGACAGGGCCTCGCGGGCGGTGACGAAGATCGGTGCAGCCCCATGCTCACGGGCGAAGGCACGGCGCGTCGCGGCATCCGTACCGCAGATCATCACCGGACGCGGATTCGACCGCACCGACGCCTGGCCGTTGTGGGCGGCGCTGGCCAGTCCGGCCGGCAGAATGGCGGCAGCGGCGAGGGCCGCAAGGCCGATGAGGGGTGTGAAAGCGCGCATCCAACTTCTCCCGAACGCCTGAAACAGTCAGGACCCGGAGCAATAATGCGCGCTTCGGTTTGATTGTAAAGCTTATGCGACAGTTAGGCTTATATTTTTTTATAATTACCACGTCATCAGACGGTTATTCTGCTGCTGCAGGTGCGCAGGCACCGGCTGCAAACCCGGCCTCAACGTTCAGGGTGGCATCCGCATTCTCGGTCACACCCAGGCTGCAGACCGACAGGCGGTGATCGGTTTCAAGCACTGTCAGCCAGGCGAACAGGGACCCGGAACTGACGCTGGAGAGCTGGACGCCCGGCTGGCCCGATTCACTCATCACCGTGACGACATCCAGCCCCGCAGCGGCGGCCGTCCGCTGGATCAGAGGCTCGAGGCCCTCGGCTGGCGGGGGTGCAGACGATCGCACCGGACCGAGCGAGGCGACCGCCGCGCGGACCTCCACAAGGGTGAGCGCCGCCGCCCCGGCCCGCGCCGCCGCGGCCTCTCTCCAGGCCAGGACGGGCTGCACCACACCCAGCCAGACAGACGTCGCCGCCAGCAGTCCGGTCATCACCATCAACATCCGCCGCTCGCGCAGGGTGCGTCCGCTCCACCACGCCCCGGCCTGCCCCAACCACCGGTTCATCGTGCGCTCCTGATCGTGATATCGCTGACGATCCGGCCCCGGTCTTCGATGGCGGCCGTTTCCGTCACATCCAGGCCATTTGCCCGCATCGCCCGCGCGATCACCTGCGTGTCCTGATAGTCCGGATGGGACACGCTGGCCTTCATCCCCGCAGCCGGATCAACGATCAGCAGATCCAGCTCCGCCCCCTCCACCCCTTCCAGCGCGGCGAAGAGGGCGGCCGTCGCCCCGACCACCCCGCCCGATGGGGGTGCCGCCAGGACCCGCTGGCGAAGCGCCTCTACCGGATCCGGGCGGGCCGCAAGGTCCGGCGCGACCCGGGCAATCTCGGCCACGGCGCGGTCCGCATCGGTCCGGGCGGACGCCTCGTCCCTCGCCGCAGCGGCGGCGACCAGCAACAGGGGCGAAACGACCAGCAATCCGGCCATGGCAGCCGCCAGCGCCCAGCCCCGGCGCGCAGTACCGCGGTTTCGATCCTGCGACGTCAACAGATTGACCGGTGGCGACAGGGCTGCTCCGATGAGGGCGCGCTCGACGTCCGCCGCATCGAGACGGGCGTCAACCCGCCGCGACCCGGCCAGCAATCCGACCAGATCCGGCTGGACGCTTGCCGCGAACCCCCGCCCCCGCAGGGCGGTCGCGGTTCCGAACACGACGGCATTCAAGACCTCGTCCCGGTCGGGTTCGGGGACCGTGAGAACATCCGGTACCATGGCGTCCGCCTTGACCCCCAGGGCCTCCAGATAGTCGCCCCAGGCCTCGACCAAAGACTGGCCGACAACGGCGACCAGGCGGGGCTGGCCCGCCGGCGGGATCGGTCCCAGGGCAACGGCCAGACGGTCGGCCGGGACCGCCAGCTCTTCCCTCAGCATCCAGAGGGCGGCCGCTCGCTGCTGGGACTGTCCTCCGGCGGGAAGATCAAGCCAGCGGATCGTCACCTCGGGACCCGGAACAATGGCCACAGTGTGCATGGGCTCGGGCCGCTCGACAGGATGCAGGTCCAGCAGGCCGCGCTCGCGCACCCCGCCGCCGTCAATCACCAGACAGGGTGCCGGTTCGCTTCCAAGAGCGGGGATCAGGATCAGGCGGGTCGGTTTCATTCTTCGGGAGTCCAGCGTTGGATCACAGTGCGCACACGCCCGTCGGACCGGGCTTCCAGCAGGGCGGTGCGGACGGCGCGGGAGCCGCCCAGTTCGACATCGACCCTCAGGTCGAAGAAGCGGGTCAGGACGGTGACCTGGTCGCGGGCTTCCGGATCAACCTGGACCGTGGCCAGGGACGGCTGGGCCCAGAAGGCGGCGGCGTCCGCCCAGCCTTCGCGCGGCCGGGAGGCGATGACCGCCCGCGCCTGCTGCGTCCCGACAGCGCCATTCGTCAACATGGTCAGCAGGGGTGCCTGCTCGGGCGTCAGGGTATTCACGTTCAGGGGCGAAAGGCGCGAGGTCGGCAGGGCGCAGAGAAAGGGCCGCAGCCGGCGGTAGGTCCCGGCATCCACGCCCTTGACGGCCCGCAGTTCGCTGACCTCCACCAGCATGGCCCCACCCGTCCGGTAGGGGATGGCCAGACCGGCATAGGCCCCGTCCTCGGCCCCGAGCGGGGACGGCGTCGTGTCGGCGTCCAGCCAGTCGGTCAGGGAATCGGCCACCACCCGCATCCGGCTGTCAGCCACCCCGACCGCGCGGCCCAGCGCCCGGAACTGCGCCGCTCCCAGCGGGCGCCCGATCAGATCCTCCCCGAATCCGAGGGCGACACTGTTGAGATTGAAGCAGGCCTGGCCGTCGGTGACCGTGGCGGTCAGGGTTCCTCCTTCGATCGGGAAGCTCACCGGCCGCCCGTTCCACGCCGGCTGCAGCGGCGTGCGTGCGGGTCCCCGGGCCAGGAGGCGCACAATCTGGCCCTGCGCCAGACTCTCCGCCCCTGCGGCATACCACTGGGCCTGACTCTGGAACTCGACATTGGCTGTCCGTCGAACCGAGAAGCGGACATCATCAAGGATCGCCACGGCGACCACGGACATGACCGCAACCAGCAGCAGTACGGTCAGCAGGGCCATGCCTTCCCGCCCGGTCCCGCGACGCCTCATTGGCCGCTCCCGACGATGAAGACCTGATCAACCCGCCCATAGCCCTTGACCGTCATGCCGATCCGCACGGCATCGGGCAGGGGCCGGTCGAGCGTGGAGATAAAGGCCGGGGTCGCCTGTCCGTCACGCACAAACTCCACGGTGACATCGCGAACGCCCCGATAGAGCACCTGGGGCGGTCCCGGGCGGGCTCCATCCAGATGCGTGAACACGCGTCGCTCCAGCCGTTCCTCGACCAGCCGGTACTCGACCCGTTGCAGCGACGGCCGCGCCTGTTCGCCGGGGTTGCTCCAGCCGGCACGGTTCAGGACGAGCAAAGGATCGCCGGGCGCAGCGGCACCGACGATGGGTTGGGGCATCGGACGCCCCGTGGGCCCCCGCGAGCGACGGGCTGTGGCCTGGCCCAGATCGGCGCGCAACAGGCCGCGCATCCTCTGCAGGTCGCCGACCCGGTCGCTGGCGGCCTTGACGGCAAACCGGTTGTCGATGGCCCCGCCAAGGACAGCCGCGCCTGCGGCCGCCAGCACAGCGAAGATCATCAGCGAGATCATGACCTCGACCAGGGTAAAGCCTGTCCGCGGCCTCATGGTCGCGTCCCTGACCGGAAGACCGTGCGTTCGGCGGCCTGGCCTTCGGAGTCCCGGACGGCGATATGGATGCGCAGGAGGCCGGACGTCGGGGTCCGGGTCACGGTCTGGGTCCAGCTCCACAGACGGTCGGCCAGCGGGGTCTGTCCGCTGGTGGTTCCCTCGGCGATGGAGGGCGCGATCACGGCCTCGACGGCGCGGTTCTCGGCGACAATAGCCCCGAGGGTCCGGGCCTCGACCCGGGCGGCCGAGCGGGTGTTCTCGCCGGACAGGTTGAGCAGGGCCAGGGCGGCGAGGCTGAACACCGCCAGAGCCACGAGCAGCTCGATGAGCGTAAAGCCCTCCCTGTCGCCCGGGCCAACCCCGTGTGTGCCCTCAGCCATCAAGGGTCACCTCCCCCGCGCCGTCGACGGCGATGGATCGGCTGTGACGTTCGCGGGTCAGGGTCAGGGTGGCGGGGTCGGCGACGCCGGTCGGGTCGAAGACGATGCGGACGGGGACGCTGGAGGACGCGACCGTCGTGCCCGCCGTCCAGGTTTCCGGGCGGAACGGGCCCTCATCCAGCGCCGACCAGGCAGCCCCGTCGAACACCATGAAACCATAGCCGGCAGCGGTCGCATCGACCGCGACCGGCCGGTTTGACAGTATGGCTTCCTCGCGGGCGCGGCTCAGCCGGGCGGCGAACCGCTCGGCGTCCTCGGCCACCGAGGGGCGCGGGTCGGGCACAGACAGGACCACCGCCCCGGCGGCGAGCCCGATGATGGCCACCACCATCAGCAGCTCGACCAGGGTGAAGCCGGCCCTGTTGGCGGCGCGAACCTTGGCGCCCGGCGTCATGCCTAGCCTTCCCAGTTGCCGAGGTCGGCGTCATTGCCCTCGCCACCCTCTTTTCGGTCGGCACCGTAGGAGAAGACGTCGAACTGTCCGCCACGCGCGCTCTGGCGGCGGTACTGGTACGGCTGGCCCCAGGGATCCTGCGGCAGACGACGGACATAGCCGCCGGGGCGGTAGCGATCGGGACTGGCGAGTCCCGGCGGGGCCGCGACCAGCGCCTGCAGGTCGGCAGGAAAGTCGAGATTGTCGAGACGATAGGTCTCGATCGCCTGTTCGAGGGTGGCGATATCGGCCTTTGCCTTGGTCACCATCGCCCGGTCCTGGCTGGGCAGGACATTGATGGCGACGACGGTGGCCAGCAGGCCGATGATGACCACGACGACCATCATTTCGACCAGGGTAAAGCCCTGTCTCCCGCGAGCGCCCTCGTTCGGCCCGGACTCCGGGTCGACAGGGCGGGATCCGGGGAGTGTGGCCCGGGCAAGGAATCGGGTCGCCGCTCGGTGGATATCAGACACAGACATACTTCCTCCTCACCCCATGGCCAGGGTGTTGATCTGCAGGATGGGCAGCAGGATGGACAGGACGATCAGGGCGACCACGCCACCCATGACCACGATGATGGCCGGCTCGATCAGGCTGAGCATCACGGCCGTGAAGGTCGAGAATTCCCGCTCCAGATACTCCGCCGCGCGCTCCAGCATCGGCTCCAGCCGTCCGCCGGCTTCGCCCGAGGCGGTCATGGTCACCAGGATCGGCGGAAAGACATCGGCCCGGCGCATGGCGGCCGACAGCCCCCCGCCCTCGCGCACGGCCTCGGCCATCCGCTCGGTGGCAAGCCGCAGACGTCGGTTGGACACGGTGCGGGCCGTAATCGTCAGGCCCTCCAGCACGGGCAGGCCGGCGGTGATCATCGTCGACAGGGTGCGAGCCATTTTCGCGCCGTGAAGGTCGCGCGTCAGCCGCCCGATCAGGGGCAGGCGAAGGATGGCTGTATCGACAGCCAGCCGTATCGCCGGATTGCGAAGCGCGAAGACACCGCCCGTCGCCGCCGCCGCCAGCAGCAGCGCCGCCAGCCAGCCCCAGTCGCGTATCCCGTTCGACAGGCCGATGACCAGCCGCGTCAGCAGCGGCAGGGTCTGGTTCATACTGTCGAACTGATCCACAACGCGCGGCACCACGAAGGTCATCAGGGCGATCACCACCCCGATGGCCACGACCGCCAGCACCGCCGGATAGACGAGGGCTGTGATGACCTTGCCGCGGACCACCTCGTCGCGCTCAAGCCCGTCGGCCAGCCGCTCCAGGATCGGTGCCAGCGCGCCCGAGGTCTCACCCGCCGAGACCATGGCCCGGTAGAGGGGCGGAAAGGCCGGCCCCTGCAAGGCCATGGCGTCCGACAGGCGCCGCCCCTCCATCACCCCGCCATGCACCCCCTCGAGCACCGCCCGGACGGCCGGACGATCCGCCTGCAAGGCGATGGCCCGGAGCGCCTCCTCGACCGGCGACACCGTCACGAGGGTGGCCAGCTGGCGCGTCACCAGCGCCAGGGTTCGCGGGTCCAGACCCCCGCGTCCCGGGCCGAACCGGCCCAACACCCCGCCCTTGCGAGCAGGGACGTCGCTGTTCCGTACCGCACCGCGTGACGCCATGATCTCCAGGGGCATCAGCCTGCGGCGCGCCAGCAAGGCCCGCACGCTGCCGTCGTCAACCGCGGCCAGCGTCCCGCGGACGGTGCGCCCGCCCTCATCCACCGCCACATAGTCGAACGCCGCCATCAGGCCGCATCCTCGCGCCCGGTGCTCACGACAGCGACGGCAGACCCCGGCTCTTCGGCGGTCTCGGCCGTCTCCTGACGCGTCACGCGCACCGCCTCCTCGACCGAGGTCACACCCTCCAGCACCAGGGTCCGGGCGCGTCGGGTCAGGGTCCCGGCCCCGGCCCCGGCAAAGGCTGCGGCGTTGATGGCCTCCTCCCCGGCCTCGGCGGCGATCAGTCGGCGCACCTTGTCATCGACCCGGATCACCTCATACAGCCCCACCCGGCCCACATAGCCGGTCTGGCCGCAATGGGCGCAGCCTTGCGCCCGCCACACGGTCTGACCGACCTTGACCCCGGCCAGCCTGGCTGTGGCCTTGTCCGCCGTCTCCGGCCGTCGACAGTCACCGCAAAGCCGGCGCACCAGCCGCTGGGCCACGATCAGCCGCAGGGTCGAGGCCAGCAGGAAGGGCTCGACACCCATGTCCCTCAGCCGCGTCACCGCCCCGGCCGCATCATTGGTGTGCACCGTCGACAGCACCAGATGGCCGGTCAGCGCCGCCTGGACGGCGATCCGGGCCGTCTCCACATCGCGGATCTCGCCGACCATGACCACGTCCGGATCCTGACGCAGGATGGCGCGCAGGCCGGCCGCAAAGGTCATACCGACCTTGGGATTGACCTGGGTCTGGCCGACCCCGTCGATCGCGTATTCCACCGGATCCTCGACCGTGAGGATATTGCGGGTGGCGTTGTTCAACAGCGACAGGCCGGCATAGAGCGAGGTGGTCTTGCCCGAGCCGGTCGGGCCGGTGACGAGGATGATGCCGTTGGGCTCTCCCAGCGCCGCGCGGAAGGCCTCCAGCGCATCCGGGGCCATGCCCAGCCGGTCGAGGGTCAGCCCGGCCTGGTCCCGGTCCAGAATACGCAGCACCACCCGCTCGCCCATCCGCGACGGCAGGGTCGAGACGCGCACGTCCAGCGTCTTGCCCCCCAGCGCCAGCGGGATGCGCCCGTCCTGGGGAATGCGTTTCTCGGCGATGTCCAGGCGCGCCATCACCTTGATGCGCGACACCAGCAGGGGTGTGATCCGCGGGTTCAGCGAGAGCGTCTCGCGCAACACCCCGTCAATCCGCATCCGCACCGTCAGCGCCGTCTCGAACGGCTCCAGATGGATGTCCGAGGCCCCCGCCCGCACGGCCTCGGCAATGACGCCGTTGATCAGCCGGATCACCGGCGCGTCGTCGGCGGTGTCCAGCAGGTCGGCAGCGGCCGGAATGTCGTCGATCAAGCTCTCCAGCCCCGACGGCATCGCCAGATCGTCACCGTCCGTCGCGCTCAGATGATCGCCGGCATAGACCTGCGACAGCCGCCGGTCGAAGGTCGCCTGATCGAGCGCCTCTACCCTGAGTGGCCGGCCGAGCGCGCGCCGCGTCTCGATCAGGGCCGACGGATCAGCACCCTCGCGCAGACCCACCACGGCGATCTCACCCGCATCCAGCAGGATCACCCCGTGCCGTTTGGCGAAGCCATAGGGCAGTGTCGGATTGATCAGGGTGATCATCGACGCCTCACCCGCCCGAGGCGGAGACCGGTGGCAAGGGCGCAGCAGCGACCTCGCCGACCGGGGCGATGACCACGGGCTCCGGCGCGGCCGGCGGCTGGGTGCGCATATAGTCGCGCAGCATCTCGTCGAGGCTCGGCTCGACGCCGGGGGCGTTGAGGAGCTGCTGCTCGCGCATATAGCCCCAGCGATCCGCGGCCAGTGCCTGGGAATCGGCGGGGCTGCGCAGGATCGTCGGGCGGATGAACACCATCAGATTGGTCCGTCCGCGCTGACGGCTGGTCGAGCGGAACAGGTTGCCGACCACCGGCAGGTTGCCCAGCCCCGGGACGCCGTCGACCGACAACCGGTCATTCTGGTCCAGCAGTCCGCCGGCCACGGCGATGTCACCGTCATCGACCACCAGTGTGGTCTCCAGCTCGCGCTTGTTCAGCACCAGATCCCGGGCACTGGCGGACAGGAGGCCGTTGATGCTCGACACCTCCTGCCGCAGGAACAGGGTGATCGAGCCGCCGGCGTTGATCTGCGGGCGCACCACCAGCTTGACTCCGATATCCTGCCGCTGGGTCGTGCGGAATGGATTGGTGTTTCCGTCCAGCAGGGCCTCGCCGGTCGTGATCGGCACCTCCTGACCCACCAGGATCGTCGCCTCCTCATTGTCCAGTGTCATCAACGACGGGGTCTGCAGCAGGTTGGAGCCCGCATCCGTCTTGGCGGCATTGATGATGAAGCCGAAAAGGCCGTCGCCGATACTGCCGCCGCCGCCGCCGACAAAGCCGTTGGCTCCCAGAAGTGTGTTCAGCGCCAGGGCCTGCAGTTGCTCACGCAGGGGATCATCCGCCTCGAGCTGCCCGGCCGCCGCCCCACCCGCCAGCGGGACCAGCGGCGCGGCGCGATCGGAATAGTTGGTCAGGCCCACAGGACTGCCGTCCTCACCCGCCAGCAGCCACTGGACCCCCAGCTCGCGCACGGCATTGTCGGACAGCTCGACCACAATGGCCTCGATGAGCACCTGCTGGCGGCGCTGATCGAGCTGGCGGATCACCTCGGCGAGCATGCGCTGGGTTTCCGCCGAGGCCGAGATCACCAGGGCATTGGCACCCGGGAAGCGGGCGATCACGGCGCGCTGGCCGGCCACCGGTGCCGCCGGGACGACAGCGGCCGGGGCCGGGGCCGCTGCCTCGCTTCCCGCGCGGCCCGGGGCGGAAACCGGTGCATTGGCGCTGGCAGCCGTCACCGGCTGGCCGACGACCTGCTGCAGCACCGGCAACAGGGCCTCGGCGTCGGCATGCTGCAGGAAGACCACCTTGACGTCATCGGCGCTCTCGGCCCGACGGTCCAGATCCTCGATCAGCGGACGGATTCTCGCCATAGCCGAGGGATCCCCGCGCAGCACGATCGAGTTGGAACTCTCCACCGGCGTCACAGACACCATCGCCTGCCCCGGCTGGCCGCCGGGCGGGGTCAGCACGGTCTGGAGCACACCGGCGATCTCGCGCGCCGAGGAGTTCTCCAGCGTCACCACATCGAACCCCGACCGGTCCACGTCGATCCGGCCGATGAGGGCCCGGATGCGAACCAGATTGTCGGCGAAGTCAGCCACCACCACGCTGTTGGCACCGGGATTGGCGAGGACCTGCCCCTGCGGCCCTACCAACGGCCGGATCGTCTCGACCGCCGCCGCCGCGCCGATGTTTCTCAGCGGGAACACTTCGGTCGAGAACCGCTCCGAGCCGACCGTCGCGGGCCCCTGCGCCGCGCCCTGCGCCGGGCTGATCCGGTAGGCCCCGGAAGCCGTCGGGATCACCACCAGCCCATTGGCCCGCAGGGTCGACAGGAAGATCTCGAACAGCTGGGTATTGTTCAACGGCCGGTCGCTGGACACCGTCACCGTCCCGGCAACCCCCGGATCGACGATGAAGGTCCGCCCCGTTGAACGCGCCACATCCTCGATGAAGGCCCGGATGTCTGCACCCTGCACATTCAGCGTCTGGCCCGTCTGGGCCAGGACAGCGCCCGCCGCCAGGGGGCCCTGGACAGTCAGAACAGCGGCCATCGCCGCTCCGATCAGAGTCGATCGCTTCATCGGCCGGTTCCTATGGTGGAGGTCTGCACCGTTCCGTCCCGCTCATAGCGGAGCTCGGCGCCCGTACTGTTCGCAAGCTGGCCACGCAGGGCCGCAATCCGCTCGAGGCTGTCCAGCGGCTGGCCGTTGACGGCAAGGATCACATCCCCGGCCTGAAGTCCCGCCGCCCGCAACACCGCCGCGTCGCCCGACCCCGAGACCGTGAATCCGTCCATCCGCAAGCCCCGCATCCGGGGCCGCAACCCCGCCTGGGTGATCAGCCGCGCAGGATCCACCGACGCGGCCGTCGGCGTCGCAGCCGGCGGGGGCGGAGCGGGGGGCGTCACAGTCTGCGGGCCCGGCGGCGGCGGCGGAACCGGCGCGACACCGACCGGCAAGTCCGAGAAGATCAACCGGCTGACCGACGCCCCGCGCGCCAGCGTCACATAGTCCGGACCCACGCCGCGCAGGACCAGCCCCGGCTCAACCTCTTCGCCCACACCCACCGAAACCTGCCGGCCGTCCGCCAGCCCGATGATCGCCGAGCCGCCGCCCGAGCCGTCCGAGCGCAGGCCGTAAAGCCGCATCTGCCCGCTGCCCGCCGCGCTCGCCTCCGCCAGACTGCTCTGGCCGCCCGTGCGAAAGAAGGCGTCGAAGCGCTGGAAGACGGCAAGGTCCGCCGGGGCCACGGCGGCAGAAGGTGAGGTCGACGCCGCCACCGCATCCCGCGGCTCGGCCACAATCCAGACCAGTCGACCCAGCTGGATCACCAGCAGCAACGCCAGCGCAACCTCGACCGATGAACGAACACGGTCCGGCCGCGCTAGCCAGACGCCCCGGACCCGAGTGCTGAAATTGCGAACTGCGCCGATCACTGTGGCGTGCCTCAAGCGGACCCTGGCGGTCCGGCGGTCCTTTTAGACCGATCGTCCGTGTCCGGCTTCATGGGTTCATGACAGCCCGACGACCTTGCTGTGACATTAAGGGCTTGTACGGATGATTTTCCGAAAAAGCTGCCCTGAGAATTGGTTCGGGGGGCGGTCTTCCGACCGCCCCCCGAAGGCCTTTAGAAGCGTGCGGTCAGGCTGACCGAAGCGCTGGATCCCAGCTCATAGTTGTTGATCAGGATCTTGTTGCCCAGTTCCTGGAACTCGTCGTAGCCCGTGTTCAGCAGGTTCCGGAGTTCGACGGCGAAGCCCATGTCCCGGCCACCGACTTCGAAATCCTTGCGGTAGACGAAGTCCATGAAGATGCCCGGATCCTGGATGTAGTCCGGTTCGCGGTTGCCGGCACCGCCTGCGCCACGGGCGCTGACGCGCTCGCTGACGTAGTTGACGATGATGGTCGCCTGGGACCGGGCCGTATCGTCTTCCCAACCCAGTTGTACGTTGGCGACATGCTCGGACTGGCCCTGAAGACGGCTGCCGTCCTCGATGAAGAAGTCCGCGCGCTCGTTTGTGCCGCCGCCGCCCGGCGTGCGAACAAAGTCGCCCGCTTCGACGGTCACTTCTGAGTCCGACCAGGTGTAGTTGGCCTGAACCAGCCAGCGCTTGTTGGCGATGAAGGACGAACCACTGTCCGGGAACTCGAAGAACTTCTTGGCTTCGATTTCAGCCCCGAAGATGGTCGCCTGCGGCGCGTTCAGGAACGACTGCTGACGGCCGGCGCTGGAGGCCGAGATGACAGCTTCAACCGGCTTTTCAAGGTCCTTGTAGAAGACGCCGGCGGTCAGATACTGCTGGCGGGCGAAGAACCACTCGTAACGGGCGTCTACGTTCGTGATACGGGTATCAACCAGGAACGGGTTGCCGGTGAACTCGCGATCGGTTTCCGGGTCCGTATAGGACTGCGGAGCCAGTTCGCGGAACTGCGGGCGACCGATGGTCCGGGACGCGCCGAGACGCAGCTGCTCGTCTTCCGCAAAGTTCCACGTCGCCGTGAACGATGGCAGATAGTACTGCTCGTTGATCTCGGTCGGAGCGAAGGGCGCGGCCCCGCCGAACAGGTCACGGGTCGTGACCGTCTGCTTGCCGTCCTCAAAGCGCAAGCCATAGGTAGTGCGAACCAGGGGAATGATCTCGGCGTCCACCTGGACATAGGCGGCCGCGACCTCGATCTGGGCCGAATAGGCCGCCGCGCCGCTGCCGGCACCGCCCGTGATTTCCGTCAGGATCAGACCTGCCGGCCCGATGTTGGCGTCGGAGTAGAGATAGTCGACCCGCGACCGGCGCTGCTCTTCCGTCAGGGTGGTGGCGGGCACGAACTGCAGGTCGCGGCGCTCGGCGTCACGATTGTTGTCCGAATAAGCCACACCGAAGCTGAAGACGGCATCCCGATAATCGGACAGAGGGGTGGTGTAGGTGACGTCTGCCCCGCCGGAGACGATGTCGTCTTCCAGTTCGCTGAACGAAATCCGGTTGCCACCGATCTCATGCAGGAAGTCACCGTTCGCGGCGACCCCGTATTCGAAACGCGTCTCATAGGGCGCGTTGCGCTCTGTCAGGGCATAGGCACCGCGCCAGGAGATTTCCAGGGCACCGTCCATCAACTCATGCTCGCCGGACAGCTGGGTGGAGAACAGCTGGCGTTCGAACCATTCGGTGTGGTCGCTCCGCTGGATCGCGCCACCGGCGTCGAAATCGGGACCGGCGCTGATCCGCGCTTCCTTGGTGACGTTGCGCACGAAGAAATTGGTCCAGCGATAGTCGCTGTTGTCCGTGACCAGCGACAGGCCGCCGAGGAAGTTCAGCTGGATGTCGTTCTGGTTCGACTCAAAGGCCTTGCTCGTGACGGGCACGAGGATGGCACCGGAGAACTGGGCCTCTTCCTGCACGCCGTTCCGCGTCGACCAGCTGTTGCTGTAGCCGGCCACGCCGATCACGCCGAATGTGCCGAGGCTGCTGTCGGACTTGAAGCCACCGGCGAAATCAAAGCCGAAATTCACCGGGGTCACTTCGCGCTGCAGCAGACGCAGCGGCGAGTTCACCAGCGAGTGGCCGATGCTTTCCAGTTCCAGCGGGGTCACGTTGGAGCTGTTGACCGGACGGCCGCGCGCGAAGGCGAGGGCCAACTGCCCCGGAACGTCGCGGGTGCCGTCGTCAAAACCGGTGAAATCAGTGCGCGAGCCGAAATAGATCAGGCTCTCTTGACCCGTGGTTTCGGTGTTGCCGCCGACCGATGCCGACATCGTGAAGAAAGGATCATTGGGCGCATCGACCGTGCGCAGGTCAATCACCCCGCCGCCGAACTCACCCGGAAAATCAACCGAGTAGGATTTCTGGACGGTCACGCTTTCGAGGATGCTGGACGGAAACAGGTCCAGAGGAACGACACGTTGCAGCGGCTCGGGGCTGGGGAGCGGCGAGCCGTTCAGCAGGGCCGACGAATAGCGCTCGCCGAGGCCGCGCACGTAGACGAACCGGCCCTCAACGACCGTCAGGCCCGTCACACGGGCCAGGGCACCGGCAGCGCTGCTGTCGCCGGTCCGCTCGAGGTCCTCTGACGTGAGGAAGGCGGCGACTTCGGCGCTTTCGCGGTTCGGCTCCGGAATGTAGCGGCCCAGGACGATGACCTCGTCCAGCTCGCCGACCTGTTCGGGCTCGTCCTGAGCGGCCGGGTCCTGTTCAGCGGCGGCCTCAGGCGCGGGCGCCGGGGGCGTTTGAGCAAAAGCCAGTCCCGGCGCGATCAACGCGCTGGTGGCCAGCAGGACCCCGCTCAGGGTCAGAGTAACTGTCTTCATGATCTGCGCCTTGAAGGGGTTCAACGGAATACGCGAAACACGGAGACGACCCGGAAGGGCCGCCTCCGCGCATCCGTGATCAGCAGTTCGAGCCGGCCGCCAGGCCGCAGGTCCAGCCCGTGTACCAGGTGTCAGCGGCGTCCTTGACGGCACCGATGTAGGTGGTCGTCGTGAAGAACGACGGGTAGACGGTTGCGGCGTTGACAACCGGACGCGCCGTCTCATTGGCACCGTTGATGAAGGTCAGCCCCTGGTTGGTGAGCGTGGCACCAGCCGGAGCCGTCATGGTCGAGGTACCGATGAGGTTGTTCGTGCCGCCGGTGAAGGCCGCCGTCGAGCGCGCAACGTTGGCAGCACGGTACGAGACCGGGCAGGACATGAAGACCGAGGTGAAGGTCACGCCGCTGGTTTCAGTGTCGGCATCGGCGATGGCCAGACAGCCGGCGACCGATCCGGTGGCGGCGGTGAACACCGAGTTGATGACCGTGGCGTCCGTGCCGGTGTCGAAGTGGGCAACGGTGTGGGCGTCGATCGACGCATTGCGACCGACCATGGTCCAGTTGGAGATGAACGGCCGGGACACATAGCGGCTGGCCAGCGGCGTGGCAGCCGGGGCGGACGAGAACTCGAAGCCGGCGCTGCGGCTGGTGGAGCCGGCGGGGCGCTGGGTCACGATGCCGAACTGGGCACCACCGCGCCAGCCGGTGTCGGTGTCGAAGCCGTCGTCGTCAGCGCCCGTGATCACGATGCGGCGCAGGTTGACGTTGCCACCGAAGATTTCGATGCCGTCGTCCGAGCTGTTGTGGACCTGGATGAACTCGACCGTCGTGCCGAAACCGACGCCGGCCATGGTCAGACCCTGGAGTTCGTTGCCGGTCGAGATTTCGAAGCCGGAGTACTTGATCTGGACGTAGCGCAGGCGACCCGAGTTGTCGGCCGCCGTATTGCCGCCGTAGAAGGCGCTGGTGCCTTCGACGGTGCCGGTGCAGGTCACAGGCGCGACCAGCGAGCAGTTGGCCTGCGGCGCGCGGCCGGCCAGGACGATACCGCCCCACTGACCCTGGGAGTCCAGAGTGGTAGCACCGTCAACGTTCTGGCGGCTGGTGAAGACGATCGGCGCTGTGGCCGTGCCTTCAGCGAACAGCTGCGAGCCACGGTTGACCAGCAGATAGTCCGAACCACCCGAGGCGAACAGGCGCACGCCGGGCTCGATGGTCAGGATGCCCTGGACGCTGCCGGCGATCGGAGCCGCCGGGTCGACGCCCTGGTCGGTGCCGACCGAGGTGCGGCCGCTGATCGAATAGATGGTGCCGGCGCGCAGCGGCACGGTCAGGGCGCCGTTGATCTGTTGCGGCAGCTGGCAGGCGCGGAGCGTGCCGCCGGCCACGAGTCCGACGTTGGCGAAGCCGGTGGGGCAATCCGCCGCCGGGGTGCCCGGAGTGGGCGCAGGAGGCGTGACCGTTCCGCCGCCGCCCGTGCCGCCGAAATCGCCTTCGCCCGGCGATGCGACTTCAGCAGAGCCGCAGGCGGCGAGTGTCAGGGCGCTGGCGGAGAGCGCGAGCAGGGTGGTCAGTCGAATGCCGGTCATCGTTTTCACCGTCTAAATCCAAAAGGAATTCACGGCAGATGACACCCGGGTACGCTACCCTGGTCGCGACGACGCATAAGCCCCACCTGCCCTGCGTCTCGATAGAAGTCGGATGTGACAGCGCAGCCGCCGAATCGTAACGATTCAGATTCTCTTGTGTGAAGTTGTTTTCGCTTTTCGATGAAAAACCCTCTGAACACAGCTTTATTTTGTCCGCTGACCTGCCGCGCCTCCGGGCCCGCCGGTCGATCCGGGGCGACTCTGCCCGGGCCCGCGCCACATCGGCCCAGAGGATAAGGACCCCGCGCCTGCAAATGGACTCTAGGGTGTCGGAGACCGGCGCAACGGCAAGGCCGGCATCGGGGCATCCGGGCCCGTCTGCCGTTCGAAATCGCCCTGGGCCCCGACCGTCGCGCGGCGATAGACCAGGGCCTCGGCGATGTGGCGGCGCAGGACCCCGTCGCAGCCGTCCAGATCGGCGATCGTGCGGGCCAGCCGCAGGGTCCGGGTCCAGCCCCGCGCGGTCAGCCCCCCGGACTGTCCGGCCCGCATCAGCAGGGCGCGCCCGGCATCGTCGGGCGTGGCGAACCGGTCCAGGGTCTCGCCCGAGGCGCGGGCGTTGACGGCCTGGTCACGGGCGATATCGGGATCGATGCCGGCGGCGCGCAGCCGGTCCTCCTGCAGGGCGCGGGCCGCAAGCACCCGGGCCGAGGCCTCCGCCGTGCCCTCGGCGGGCGGCGGCAGGGCCATGTCGGCGGCGGTCACCGGCGGGGTCTCGACCGTCAGATCGATGCGATCGAACATCGGACCCGAGATGCGGTTCTGATAGTCGCGCTGGCAGCGCGGGGCCTTGCCGCACGCCCCCTTGCCGCCCCCGCCGAGCCCGCACCGGCAGGGGTTCATGGCGGCGATCAGCTGGAACCGGGCCGGATAGCGGACATGGGCATTGGCCCGCGCCACGACGATCTCGCCGGTTTCCAGTGGCTGGCGCAGGGAATCCAGG
>Ga0247836_1002619_pt1 | contig 25798 bp, 21 predicted proteins | sample LaCruzMarch2015__4_FD_187116 | JGI IMG/M metagenome (GOLD analysis project Ga0247836, IMG submission 187116) | Freshwater microbial communities from meromictic Lake La Cruz, Castile-La Mancha, Spain - LaCruzMarch2015_14m | ecosystem: Environmental > Aquatic > Freshwater > Lake | place: Spain... | reverse complement strand
CGCTGCACCTCGGTGAGGTCGCCCAATTGTTCGACAAGTGTCCGGAAATCCTGCACTTTCATGGCTGCCCCCGCCGTCGCGAATCACAGGGGCCAGTCAGCGCCCACATCAAGTCAAAACAGAGCCACGTAAATAGTACCCGTCTTGAACATGCAGGCAACCGTGTTGAAGCGTCGACACGTGACTGTCACGCGTGCATCGTCTTGAGCCGGTCCTCGATCTCAGTTTGGGGTCGATCTTCGCGGATTACGGGGAGCCCCTGGATGTCGGCGGTGATGCGCATGCAATCGAAACCTGCCCGCTAAACGACGTCGATGACGAAGCCTGGCTCCCCGCCGTCCTCGCCCACATCGGCGATCACCCCAATTGAAGGGGTGCACGGAATTTCAGTCCGCTATCACTGCCGCCTTTTTAATTATAATTCCACGTCTCATCCGCACAGGGTGAACCAGCATTCCCGCCGGTTCGCGGCTCAAATTGTATTAACTGACGGTATGCTCAAGGCACTGACGGCGTGGTAGCCGCACGGCGGCCATATCTGACAGCATGGGCGAGGTCCTGGCTTGCGATGTCAGGACCGCGCTGGATTGGGGCCGTCGACGTGTCGTCACGATGCCACACCAGCAGACCGTCAATGGGGATAACTTCTGAATTCTCAGCCCTGTGAGTGGTAGAGAAAAGACATCCATGTTATGTTTCGCCACGCAAGATTCGGGTAATTGATCGCATTTATTCCCGACATTACATATCGCCAGAGTATTGGATTAAAAAGCACAGGGTGCATGGTGACTGGCATTCTTCCATGCGCTCAGCGCTTTTCGCCACGGAGCCTGGCAGCTTTTCTGTCGATTTTGTCGACTTTGTCGATCTGCATGGTCGTCTTGACTGTCGCGGTATTCGCAGATGGCCACAGGGCGAATGCGTGGGCTCAGGATGCCGACGACGACGATGGCGGTGATGATGACGGTCCGGGTCCGGGTCCAGGCGGTGGCGATCCGCCATCGGCTGTCGGCGACGCATCTGGAACCTTTAGTGATGGCGATAATGCTTCGACGTCCAATGCAGATGATTGTTTTTCGGAATTTGTAACTCGTCCAGCTTGGCTGCGCGAGTGCGTGCGGCCTCGACCGCCGCCAAGCGCGCGCCCTGCAGCCGTCGAACGCCCCAATAGGCCTGTTCGGGTCCAGCAAGCTGGTGGAGGGTCTGCGGCGCCGCGTCGGCCCGCAGTGGAGGCCGTCTCGGAACCATCGCGGACCCTGCCGAGGGAAGTGGTGCTGCTGAACGTCACCGATCAGCAATTGCTGGACTTAGAGGCGCGCGGCTTCACCGTCATTCTGCGTTCAACGGTTTTTGGCGGCACCCTGGTTCGCTTGCGCGTTCCGGCCGATACCAACACGCGGACCGGGTTATTAGAGGCCCGGCGGCTTGCGCCGGCCGCCATCTCTGACTTCAACCATATCTACGGTATTTACCGGCCTGGGAGCGGTCGTCGGCAGACCACAGGCGCGGCTTGGCCGTCCTATCCCGGAGGGTGCACCGTACCCGCAACGGTTGGTATGATCGATACGCCAGTTGACCCCGCGAACGTAGCCCTCGCCGGACAAGTCGTCGAAGTTATCAACGTGGTGGCTGCTGGCCGACAAGCCGCTTCGCCCGCTCACGGTACCGCGATTGCGGCTCTGATCTCAGGGCGGCTGGATGCAGCTGTGCCTGGCCTGCTCACAAAAAGTCGGTTGGTTGCCGTTTCGGCCTTCCACAAGGCAACTGACGGCGAAGACATTGCCGACACCTATGACCTCACAAGAGCGGTTGACACCGTCTTGGCCAAAAATGTCCGTGTCATCAATTCAAGCTTTGCTGGCCCTGCCAATCGGATACTTGAGCAAGCGGTTTTGTTTGCAACCTCCAAGCAGGCGCGCATCATCGCATCGACTGGCAATGCCGGGCCAGGAAGCCCGCCGCTTTATCCCGCCGCTTATGACGATGTCATTGCCGTAACAGGAGTCGCTGCCGACGAGCGCATCTACAGGTTGGCCATCCGGGGTCAGCACATCGACTTTTCTGGACCCGGCGTTGATGTCCAGGTCGTCTCCGTTCAAGCCGGGCCCCGCTTTGAAACCGGCACATCGTTTGCGACGCCCTTCGTCAGCGCCGCCATTGCGGCAGCACTCGCGCGCGATCCGGCGATGCCGATTGATCAAGCCATAGATACGCTCAAGCGTTCGGCACGCGACCTGGGCGCGCCGGGACCCGATACCGTTTTCGGTTGGGGCCTCATTCTGCCGAGGAACGTGTGCCCATGATCAGACACTTGACCTCAATGATCTGTGGTTCCGCAGCCAGCATGTTCGCCATCGCGGCCACTTTTGCGCCCTCAGCAATCGCGGCCGACCTCGACGCTGGGACGTGTTGTGCTGATCTTGAAGAGCGTATCGCCGAACTTGAAGCGACGACCGCACGCAAGGGGACGCGCAAGCTCAGTCTGCGCATATCTGGTCAGGTGAGCCAGGCGATCCTCTTTTTTGACGATGGTGTGGAGCAAAATGCGTATCAGGTGTCGAACTCGAATTCGAGCGATCGCTTCCGCTTTGATGGCAGCGCAAAGATCAACTCAGGTCTCACCGCAGGGTTCTACATCGAAATTTCAGGCGGCTTAGCGTCTTCAGTCGCAGCAAACCAATTTTCTGACGGTGGGAGCGCCAGCGCGCTCACGGTCCGCCAATCGCTCTGGTACGTTGATAGCAAGCAACTGGGCGCTTTATCGGTTGGCCTTGGCGCGCCAGCGACAGACGATATTCTCAACTACAGCCTTGCAGGCACGGGTATTGCTGCTTCAGCCGACACGTCTTTGATCGGTACTAATCTGTTGACCCGCGATCGCGTCACGGGTGGCCTCAATGCTTTGTCCTCGGGCAACACGATTTCGTTGCGCTGGAACAGGTTCGTGCCGCAGCTCGACACGCCGCGTGCTAATCTGGTGCGCTACGACAGCCCGGTGATCATGGGCTTCGCGCTCTCGGCTGCGTGGGGCGAGGATGACATCTTCGATGTAGCCGTGCGTTATGCCCGCCGATGGAATGGCCTGCGGTTAGCGTTTGGTGCTGGCTATTTTGAAAGCCACCAAGAAACCGGTGACGTGTTTGGCTGGCCCCGGGGCGGCGACGCGCTGGCTGGAAATACCGAAATCCGCGAATTCAAAGGTTCGGCCAGCGTACTGCATGAACCCAGCGGCCTATTCATGTCCGGTGCCTACCTGCACCGACAGTTCTCCGGCGGCAATCTAGGTACGCAGACGTTTGCCTGCGCGTCCTCCGGCGATGCGCAAGACCTGCGCACGAATACCGGTATCGGATGTAGTAGCCGACCAGACTTCAACTATTACCATCTGTCGGCTGGTATCAAGCTCGACCCGTTCCAGCTCGGCTACACCTCATTTTATGGCGAATATGCCCGGTCTGAAGATGCTCTCGGTGGTCTCAACGTGAGCGTTGGATCGGCGGCCGGCGGCGATATCGACTATGTCACTGCGAGCACCATGAACATCTGGGGTGTTGGGGTCGTGCAGTATATCCGGTCTGTCGACATGGACGTGTTCGTCTCATATCGACACTTTTCCGCAGACGTCAAAGGATTTGAGAGTAGCGGCGCTCGGATCACGGCACCGATCGAGGATGCTGACCTGATTATGGCTGGCAGCCGCATTCGCTTCTAACGGGTGTGTGGTAGCGACATGACCTCAAGGGGCGGCCGCTTCGCTGAACCATCCAGGCCACAAACTTCAGATCAGTCCTACAAGCCGCTTTGATAAGAGGGGGCGAAAACTGTCAGCTGTGGCATCAAGGTATGATGTCCGCAAAGGTGCAAATGCGTCGGGCATCCGACAATGCGACAGCGCCGTAAACTGAGTGATTGTTTCACGTTGCATAATACCAGCCCGCAGAAGTTTCGACTCTTGGTTTGAAGGGCTGCGGGCTTGTATTCTCTTCGCTTTGCGCGTGGCCGCCCCACCAACCCCACGCGCGGATACCAAACCGCATAAGTCAGTACTTATGCGGTTTGGTATAATGTGTCGATGCCAGATGCCAATCATTGCACGGTACTGGAATAACTGTTCGCTGCAGCCGTTATCGTCCCAATAAGCAAGCAAAACGGCGAAGATCGCATGACCCAGGACGTCCGCCAACAGATCATCGATCTGCTTCCGCGATTGCGGCGGTTTGCTTATTCGTTAACCGGATCCATGACAGAAGCCGAAGACGTTTTACAATCAGCATGCGAGCGCGCGCTCGGCCGTCTCGACCAGTTCACGCCCGGAACCCGGATGGACAGTTGGATGTTTCGGATCATGCAAACGACCTGGATTGATAGGCGGAGATACGCCGGCCGCAGGGATCATGATCACGACACGGAAGCAATGGAGGCCGTTGGCTATGACGCCCGCATCCATGAACAGACCGAAGCCCGGATGGCGCTGGAGATCGTGCGTCGCGAAATCAACAATCTGCCTGAAGACCAACGCATCGTTCTGGCCCTAGTCACGATAGAGGGCCTTAGTTACCAGGAAGCCGCCGATGTCCTGTGTGTACCAACTGGGACGGTGATGAGCCGATTAGCGCGCGCCCGAAAACGGCTTGCACTTGCGATCGATCCTCCCGCCACTCTCAACTCGGACCGAGCGAGCCGATTGTCATGAAGCGACCGACAGACGAAATTCTTATGGCCTATGCCGACGGTCTCCTCGACGAGACAAGCCGGATGGCGGTCGAGCGTTATCTGTTAAGCGATGCTGTGTCCCAGCGGTTCGTGCATCTGATGGCGCTCGTCAAGGTTCTATCCCGGCAAGCCCTTACCGAACAGGACTTCAGCCGTGGCTTGGATCGGTTAGTGAAGCGGATCGAGTGTGATGCCGAGCGTGACCGCCGCAACGGCGAACCCACAGCCTTGCGGCGAGGCAGCCATCGTGCGGGCGTTTTGGGATTACTGAACCCATGGGTCGCAGCGACGGCGTCTGTGTCTGCCATCATAATCTGCGCCACGATCATTGCCATGCAGCCTGGCAATCAACCGTCGAAGACACGGGATTTGGCTCTCGGCGCGGTCCCAATCGGAACCGGGCTGTGGTCGGCACTCGACACGATCGGCACTGAAAAGAATGCGACGACCGGCCCCGGCTCCAGGCGGTTTCAGGTTGTTGCCACGCTTCAAGATAAATTCGGACAATCGTGTCTAGAACTCGACGCCTTCGACGATCGGCTCAATCGGCTGCCTACGGCCATGATTGTTGCCTGCCGAGGTCGCGATGAGACGTGGTTTGTGACAAGCGCGATTGCCACACGTTCTGCCCAAGGGGACGTTTACGCAACCGACACGGTGCAAGCCCGCGAGGCGATGTCAGGCGTTCTGCAGATGCTCGGTGCCAAGCGGCGCACGTCATCAATCAAGATTGAAAGCGAAACGCAATGAAGCGGCCAGACGACGAGACTTTAATGGCCTATGCCGACGGCCAACTCGATCCCAGTGAGATGGCGCGGATCACCGAGTATCTGCGACACGACGCGGAGGCGCGCGAAACAGTCGCGATGTTTCAGGGCACTTCGGCCATTATTGCGGGATTCGGTGACGAAGCATTTTCAAAGCCTGTTTCGCCGGAATTGATCGCCATGCTGCGGACCGGTGGGACGGCGTCCGATACGCCCAAGCCGCCCGAAGAGACGGTACCTGACCATACACTCCCCTCGTCCAGAACTGCTGAAGTCATTCCCTTTCGACCAAAGCGCGGGGCTATCTGGACGGGATCAGCGCGAGACCTTGCTGCGCTGGCGGCCTGTCTTGTCCTGATCGCGGGCGGCACAATGACATGGTTGGCGCGCCCCAATGGCGGTGCTGGTGACACAAACGTGACTCTGGCCGTCGGCCCCATTTCTGCTAACAGCCCGCTGGCCCAGGTGCTGGAACAGCGTCCGAGTCATCAGCCCGTGGCGCTAGCCTCGCGGGGCGGCGAGCCGACCGCTCTCGTTGCCATGTCGACGTTCCAGGATCAAGCTGAGCGTTATTGCCGTGAGTTTGAACTGACGTCGGGTGCCGAACAGCGCCCCCTGAGCATTGGCGTGGCGTGCCGGACAAGCGGCGGCATATGGACCGTTGAAGGCGTTGTGAAAACCGATGGCGGTCAGGTTCAAACACCAGGAGTTGTAAAACCAGCTGGGTCTAATCAGACGGCCGCACTGGATGGGCTCATGTCAAAACTTGGCGCAAGGCCCGCTCTGACGAAAGATAACGAGCGCGCGATCATCGGTCGGGGCTGGAAATAAACGAACGGGTTTCAACGACTATTTTTCGCGCGTCACCTCATACCGTCGCGCAAGAGTTTCGTCTCTTTTTCCGAGGGACTGCGGGCCGAGATGCTCTTTCCTTTGCGCGCGGCCGCGTCGATCTGGAAGATCGCCGCTGGCGAGGCACCCCTACGCGCGGATTCCAACCCGCACGAGTTTTGACTTGTGCGGGTTGGTATTATGCGTCCGACCACGAAATGCCCTTGTCCGGGGAAGGGTCTTTAATTGAGTACCGGCAAAAACCCTCGAATTAGCGGACGAAAGCTGGATCTGCGGTGAACTGGCGCACTCGGGAATTGGTGCTCAACCTTATACCGTCGCGCAAAGTTCTGACTCATAATGTCGACGGCTGCGCGACGGTATTGTCTTTTTTTTGCGCGTGGCCGCCCCACCAACCCCACGCGCGGATACCAGCGGGGATAAGTCAGAACTTATGCCCGCTGGTATTATTCCCGCATGGCGCGCGCGACTTGATCGGTGAACGGCTTCATCAAGTAGGATAGCGCCGTGCGTTGATCGGTTTCAATGAAGCTATCGACCGGCATCCCAGGCGTCAGCTTGAAGCCTTCGGCCTTGGCGATCGCCTGAGGATTGACTTCGATCCGAGCCAAGAAGAACTCGCGGCCCGTCGAGGGTTCACGCGATAGGTCGGCGCCAACGTGGCCCACGATACCCGGCAATTCCGGCGTCTGCTCTTTGTTGAGGGAGCTGAACCGCAGCAGTGCCCGTTGACCAACGGTCACTTGATCGATGTCCTTGGGGGCAATGCGCACCTCGACGCTCAGAGCATCGCGTTGGGGCACGATGCTCATCACCGTTTCGCCAGGGCGGACGACTCCGCCCACGGTGTTTGCCACGAGTTCATGCACAGTGCCCGAGACCGGAGCCCGCAGTTCCGTGCGGCGCACTTGATCTTCGACGGTGGCTTTCCGCTCCGCCAACTCGACGAGTTGCCCATCGATCTCGCGCACCTGCTTGTGGACATCGGTAACGATGCGCTGATTGAGTTCAACGATTTGCAATTCGATTTCATGGATACTGCTTTGGGCCCGCGCAATCTGTGCATCGAGCGCGCCCTTGTCGCCTTCAAAGCGCGCCAATTCGCGCTTCATGCCGATAAGCCGGGTAATGTTCGACAGCTGGCGTTTGTACATGTCGTCGACGAGCTTCAACTCCTGCCGGATCAGTTCTATCTCCGCACCCTTTGCCGACCGTTGGGCAACGATTGCATCGATCTCTCGGCGAATTTGGACAATCCGCTCGCCTAGACGCGCTCTCTGGCTGGCCCAGCCACTGCGTCGCGCATCAAGCAGACGGCTTTCTTCATCGAAGGCTTTTTTTGCACTCGGATTTGTTGCGTCTAACGAGACAGGAAACGTCATCGCCACGGTGCCGTCGCGCTCCGCAATCAGCCTGGATTTCTCGCTTTCAAGCTGGAGAATTTTGTTGTCGTGAATGGCAAGCATGGCGCGCGATTGGCCGTTTTCCAGGGTGACCAGCACGTCCCCTGTTTGCACCTGCTCGCCGTTGCGAACGCGAATGTCGGCAACCACCCCACCGGTTGGATGTTGAACCCGCTTGACGTTGCTATCAACGACGAGCAACCCCGGCGCGATGACGGCACCCGACAATTGCGCGGTCGTCCCCCACGCCCCGATGCCAAACACAAGGAGCGCAACGACGGTAAAGCCAAGCAATGTGCGGTTGAAAAGATTGCTGCCACGGTCGACAAGTCTAGGCCCGCGGTTGCGGCGGCGCGGCTGCCCGGGCTCGTCTTTCGTGTCCCCGGCTGAAACGATCACCAGCGCTTTTGAGTGACGCAATGGAGTGGTCAAGGTGCAGTCCTCCGTTTAGAGCCAGCTGGTGTCAGGGGCCTCACACGCGGTTCGAGGGAGGCGGGATCGATGCGCGGGGCGAGCATGCGCAATACGTCGGCCTTAGGTCCCATCGTTTTCAATCGCGCGTTTTCGATGATGGCGACGGTGTCGAGTGCTGCCAAAATGCTTCGACGATGGGCAACGACGACGGCTATACCGCCACGTTCTCGAATGCGCTGAAGCGCTGCAATCAGCGCCTCCTCGCCATCTTGGTCGAGGTTCGCATTGGGTTCATCCAGAACCACCAAAAACGGGTCTTGGTAGAGCGCACGGGCAAGCCCGATTTGTTGACGCTGACCCGCCGATAACGGAGCGCCACCCGTACCAAGTTCGGTTTCATAGCCATGTGGCAGGTTCAGAATAATTTGGTGGATACCAGCCGCTTTTGCCGCTGCGACGACAGCGTCGCTGTCGGCATGATCATCAAGCCGTGCGATGTTTTTGGTGATCGATGCTGGAAACAACTCGATATGTTGCGGCATATAGCCAATGAAGCGGCCACGATCCGCCGGGTCCCAACGTCCGATCGGCGCGCCGTCGAGCCGGACCGTCCCGTGAACCGGCGACCAGATTCCAGCGATTGTCCGCGCCAGCGTCGACTTTCCAGATCCGCTGGTGCCGATGACAGCAAGGCCTTGGCCAGCTTCCAGGACCAGTGTGACACCATTCAGGGCGGCAACCGGGCTTCCTGGAGCGCGCACCACAACCTGCTCCAGAGCGACCGATCGGCTGGGTGGCGGCAGCGGCAACGGAACCACGTCCGCCTTGGCCGTCCCGATCATGCCGCGCAGTCGCCGCGCACTATCGCGAGCCTGTGCCAATGCCCGCCAATTCGTGATGGCCTGCTCAACGGGGGCCAGCGCTCGGGCGGCGGCAATGGAGGCGGCGACAATAGCGCCGGTTGTGATTTCGCCGCGAATGACAAGGTAAGCGCCAAGGCCCAAGATCGCTGACTGGAGCATCAAACGAATGACGCGCGAAATGCCACCCAGCAGGATGACCGCATCCCCCGCCCGCCGCTGGCCCTCGACAATGTCGTGATGGCTCGACAAAAACCGTGCGGCTGTTTCGGGCGACATGCCCATCGCCACGATCGCTTCACTGTTACGCAAGGTTGCATCGAGTTCGAGCGACCGGCTATGCGACGCCGAAGCGATCTTAGCTTCTAGGCGCCGTGTCGCGAAATCAGTGGCGATCGCAATGGCCACCAACATCGCCATGCCGCCTGCCGTGACAAGCCCAAGCATTGGCGACAACATCGAGACGAAGATCAAAAATATCGGCGTCCACGGCAGGTCGGCTACTGCAACGGGGGCTGAACTGGCAAGAAAATTTCGCAGCGTGTCGACATCGCGAACCGGCTGGAGGGCATCGTGTGGCGGGCGACCCTCAAGATAGCGGCGAACGCTGGAGGCGTAGGCGATTGGCATTGCGAAGGCGTCGATGTCGCTGCCGATTCGCAACATCAGCTGACTGCGGATGACGTCAAGAATGCCGTAGGCCGCGTAAAGACCGGCAACGAGAACGGATAGAGCAACAAGTGTTGGAATGCTTTGGCTCGTCAGCACCCGATCGTAGACTTGAAGCATGTAGAAGGCGCCTGCCAGTGCAAGGACGTTGACAACGCACGACATCGCGACGACGGCAAGGAGCGCCCAACTCAGGGATGCGCGCGCAACGGTGGAAACATTTTTCTGCACGGTGGCTCCACGGGCAAGAAGCTCAATGTTCGGACGTCTTCGCGCGCGCGTGCGTCCGCAAAAGTGGGCAGCGGTATTCCGCAAAGAAGCACGATGAAAAAAAGCGAAGGGTCCGTCTTTGATTCCATCAAAGTCGGATGGACCCTCGCGCAAGGCAGCGGGACATAATCCCGCTGCCCGCTGCCGTTAGACGATTTCGAAATCAGAACTCGTCAGCGCGAGGCCACGTGTCAACGTCGCAACCTGAGTGGCCGCGGCGCCGCCCGCTCCATCAGCATCCCACGACAGCGCACCCGTCCCGGTGTTGTATAAAAACGTTCCCTGGCCCGAGACGGTAGCAACTGGGGCCGCCGAGGATACGACGCGGCTTTCATCAATCGAGCTACCGGCCTGCAAGCCACCGCCGAATTCAGCAGCACTGATGACGAGGTCATCGCTTCCAGTTTGGAAGTCCGTGATCGTGTCGCGCCCGCCTGTCCGAGCCAGCACGAAGAAGTCCTGATCGGCGCCACCGGTCAGGCGATCCGCACCAGCGCCGCCGACAAGGCGATCTGAGCCAGCGCCGCCAACCAGGGTGTCGACACCTGCACCGCCGTCAAGCAAGTCGTCGCCCTCGCCGCCGTCGAGGCGGTCGTTGCCGTTCTCACCGAACAGGCGGTCGCTACCAGAATCACCCGACATGATGTCGAGGCCAATGCCGCCAAACGCCGTGTCGTCACCCTCGCCGCCGCGGACGATATCGTTGCCGTCGCCGGCAAAGATCGTATCGGTGTCTTTACCACCGTTGATAGTGTCGTTACCCAGGCCGCCGTACAGGAGATCGTCACCGTCATCGCCATTGACGATGTCATCGCCGTCGCCACCTTCGACGAGGTCGTTGTCTTCTCCACCGCTCAGCCGGTCATTGCCAGCGCCGCCGAACACCTCGTCTTGGCCCTTGCCGCCGCTTGCAATGTCATTTCCGTCGCCAGAAAACAGCTGATCGTTGTCTTCGCCACCATCGAGCGTGTCGTTACCGACGCCGCCATACAGAACGTCGTTACCCACGCCGCCGCTCAAAATATCGTCGCCGTCTTCGCCTTCGACGAGATCGTCGCCCTCGCCGCCGCTGACTGTATCGTTGCCAGCGCCACCAAACAGTTCGTCGTTGCCGGTACCGCCGTCGACGATGTCGTTGCCGCCGTCGCCGAAGATGAGGTCGTTGTCTTCGCCGCCAAACAAGCGGTCGTTGCCATCGAAACCTTCGATGATATCGTTGCCTTTAAGACCATTGATCGTATCGGCCAAATTGGTACCAAGCAGGCGATCGTCAAACTCAGTTGGGATTGGCATGGGTTGACCTCCAGTTACGGGTTGAGTTGGCCGGCCAGTTTGGACACGGCTCAACAACAACGCCGGGCGGTCTGCTTTATTCCCCCGGACCGTGCACCGGTCTTGTCGACGGCCACGTGGCTTTCGTGCACACCACCAACGCGTCAAAAAATCGGAGCGTGACGGAATAAGATGACCGCCGCTGCGTTGTCGTCTCGTGACATGTCAAGCGAGGGAGACGACGCGATGCTGCCCCTGTTAGCGCCTCTGGCGAAGCCGAAAATCGAATTCGTTTGCGAAGCCAAAGATCATGGCGTGATTGCGGAACCCCTGCCCGCCAAGTCGGTCATTCCCGATTGGTTTCGCAAGCTGCCGCCGGTCGATAAAGCCCACGTGCATGCCAACAACAATGGCCTTACGATCAAACGCTGCATGCCGTTTCTCGACGCAATGACGACCGGCTGGATCGTCCCCCTGGCAGCCACCGTGCGGCTCGACATTCGCGAAAACGGCCAGACTGTCGAAGCTGGTTGGGAATACGAGAGGGTCATGGTCTCAAACCATGGCATGCATCAGATTGCGGGCAACCCGCGCGAACCACGACCACCGTGCAAGTTCCACAACTACTGGACAATCATCACGCCGCCGGGCTGGAGCTGCCTGTTCGTCGCTCCGCTGAACCGTGCCAGCCCGGTGTTTGAATGCATCGCTGGCGTTGTCGACACCGATACGTATCAATCGCTGATCAATTTCCCATTTATCGCCACTGCACCAGATGGCGTCTATACGCTGGAGCGGGGCACGCCTCTCGTGCAGGTGATCCCGTTCCGCCGGAATACGACATCACTGGCAGCGCAAATCCGGGTCGAGACGACCCAGCAAGCTGGCAGAAAAGAAAAAATCCTGAGGCAGACCCAGGTTGTGGAAGGTTGGTATCGCCGTTTCGCCCGCGCAGAACGATAAACTTCGATGCCTGTTTGAACCAATGAATTGACAGCATAGATCAAGACGACGCAATGCGAGGCTGATTGGTCTCGCGTTGCTATTCGTACATGGCCTTGGTTCAATGCCGGTAATCTGGTCGAATAACACGACCGCGCACAACCGTGAGGCAACACCGTCGCCATGCTGCCCAACCGTTCAGTCAAGCCCGGTTCGCGCTGGTATTATTGTGCCATAGATTGTGCCCATCCCATGTGCTGTTGGCACTAATGCCCCATGAGTGTGATTGCCTGCCCCGGTTACGCTCGACCATCACGTCATCAAAAAAGGGGCCAGACATGCTGGCCCCTTCGTCGGCTATTTTGGCGATAACTTAGCGCGAGCGGTTCGAGCTGCTGTTTGAAGAGGAGTTTGAAGAGGAGTTCGACGAACCGTTGGACGAGCTGTTCGAGCTGCTGTTGGACGACGAGTTCGAAGAGCTGTTGGACGAACTGTTCGAGCTGCTGTTCGACGACGAGTTCCGCGATTGCGCAACCTTGATGCCCTCGACCTTTTCAACAGCGACGGGGGCCTTGGCGTCGATTGCCTGAACTGGCGCTGCCGCCTGGGCCGCACCGGCGGTCAGCAAAGTGGCAGCGGCGAGCGTCGTGATGGTCACCTTGTTCATTACATATCTCCTTGGTTACAACGACCGCCTGCGTTTCCACAGCAGTCCCAGAGACAACGTTAGGCGCGGCGGGCTATTCCCTTCACCGACCATTTTTTAACTTTGACCGCACGCCGGGCTCATCACGCTGCAATAACGTGGATCCAACCGGCAACAGTTGTGACGTCTGCCCGTTGGTATCCGCACGGAGTTGCCTTGCCGGAGGCGAACTTCCAGATCGAAAAGGCCACGCACAACGCAAAGAGAATACCGTCGCGAAGCCATCAAAATTGAGAGTCAAAACTTCATGCGGCGGAACGCGAAAGTGGGGCGCAGAAAAGCTGTCGCCGGACTTCGCCGCTTGATCCCCGTCACGGGGGCTCGCCAAGCCGCACCAATTCGGCGGCAAGTCCTCGCCGAGGTCCACAAGGCGGCTGATACTGATCGCCAGTCCATTCGCGATGCCGCGCTCTTTGCTACTCTCTATCTCTTCGGCTTGCGGCGCTCGGAATTGGTTGCCCTTGACTATGCGCAGCGAGGCGACGGGCAAGGAGTTATCACCTTGACCGCCGACAACATCGAGGTGTCGCTCTTCACCTCGAAGGCCGATCCCATCAGGGCCGTGCGTGTTGTCGTGCCGAAGTCTGGAAATCCAGTTGCATCAGCCGCGATCGAGTCCTGGATCGCTTCGGCAGGGCTCGTGCCCGGTGCGCCGTTCATGCGGCGGTTTCTTGGCCACGGCGCGCTCGGCGAGCGCATCTCATCGGACGGCGTAGGCCGAGTCGTGAAACGCGTCATGCTTGCTCATTTTCTCCGGCAGGGGCTGTCGCCGGCTGATGCCGCCGTCGATGCCGCCCGGTTCACAGGTCATAGTGGTCGCATCGGGCTCATCGTTTCGGTCGCCGAAGCCGGCGTTTCCGACACCGCCATCGCAAAGTCGACACGTCACAAAACGACGGCCCTCGTCGCCCGCTATGCCCAGTTAGAAGCCTTAGGCGAGAAGCGGGTGCGAGACATCACCCCAGAAGCGGTCTCGTCCTTCGCGCTGCTGATCGTGCTGTTCATGACGACGACCGGCGCCCGCGTCAGCGAGGCGTACAGACTAACGGTGGGCGACGTCGACACAGGCACGCTCAAGGCTTTGCTGCGGAAGACCAAGAACGGCAAGCCGCGCATGGTGCCGCTGGCAGGCGTGCTCGCCCGAGGGATAGAGCGGTTGATCGTCAGCGAGAATTTAAAGCCTGAGGATTCGGTCTTCGGGTACGCGGCGCGTTGGAGCGTCAACCAGGCGATTGAGCGCGTGTGTGCCAAGGCCAGCATCCGATCTTATAGCTCGCAAAACTCGGCCGACACGCGTTCGCGGCTCGGCTGCTCGAGGGCGGGTCCACGTTGAAGCAGGTGCAGGCTGCGGGTGGCTGGTCTGGTATCCAGATCGTGGCCGACTCATACGGCCATCTCGAAGCCAACCCTATTCATCAATTGATGCGCGATACGGGTTCAGAGGTGTCTGGCCTACTCGTTGACACGCCGCTGACACGCACGCCACATCAGCAGAGACGCAAAAAGCAGTTGAGGGCAGAAACTGCAGCGAATTCGGTTGCTGGGATGGTGGGCGGTACAGGGATCGAACCTGTGACCCCTACCATGTCAAGGTAGTGCTCTACCGCTGAGCTAACCGCCCCACTCATCCAAAGCAATCGACGAAGCGGTGGCTATACCGGCATTGGTTGTCGCTGGCAAGGCGCTCGTTGAACTATCTTTGGTCAGCTTGCCAGGAGGCGGTCAACCTCGCGCACAAGGTCCTTCAAATGGAAGGGCTTGGAGAGGACTTTGGCATCTTTTGCCGCGCCCATATCTGCGTTCAACGTCACGGCGGCAAAGCCGGTGATGAACATGATCTTGAGTTCGGGATCGAGTTCGCTCGCGCGGCGGGCGAGTTCGATTCCGTCCATCTTGGGCATCACGATGTCGGTGAGGAGCAGCGTGAAGGGCTCTTGCTGCAGGCGCTCGAAGGCTTCCAGGCCGTTGTCGAAGGCGATGACATGATGGCCAGCCTTTGCCAAGGCACGCTCAAGGAAGCCGCGCATGGAATCGTCGTCTTCGGCAAGCAGGATGCGTGAAATGGGAAGGCGAGAGGGCATTAGGGTCATTGTTGGCCTGGTGATGGGCGTTGCGTAAACGACGTCGGCGGCGCGTGAGCCAATGGCAAGACATTGCCGCTGGTTTGGTAAATGGAGGGTGAAAGGCGCAGACAGTTGCGTCAAACAAACGACCGACAGGTTCGCCGGGCGTGACTTATTGACGTTTTCCCCATGAAACTGATCCGTTCGGAAACCGTCATTTTAAAATTTTGCGCTTCGGGCGCAGGTCAGATAGACACAGCGCTTCGCGACAGGCAGAATGTCGCACCTGTTTCCCCCATTTTTTGAGAGTTTGCCCAACCCTCATGCCCCATCTCGAACGCGCCTCGATCCAAGCCGAATTCCGACCTGCGTTCAAGATTGCCCGTCCGGCAACTCAGTCGACGCCGTTCGTTTGGTGTTCGCCGCATTCGGGACGTGTTTATCCTAAAGCATTTCTCGACAGCGTGCGCCTCGACCCACTCACGTTGCGCAAATCGGAAGATTGCTATGTCGACGAACTGGTGGGTAGCATTCCTAATCTGGGTGCCCCACTTCTCGCGGCGGAATTCCCACGCGCTTACCTCGACGTCAATCGTGAGCCCTACGAACTCGATCCGGAACTGTTTTCCGAACCGCTGCCGGATTTTGCCAACTCGCTCTCAGCGCGTGTTGTCGGCGGACTTGGCACGATTGCGCGGATCGTGGCGGACGGTGAGGAGATCTATACCCGCCCTTTGAAGCTGGCAGCCGCACTCGAACGGATTGAATTGTTGTACAAGCCATTTCATGCAGCCTTAGCGGATCTCCTCGACCAGACGCACCGGACGTTTGGTTTTGCAATTCTGATCGATTGCCATTCCATGCCGTCATCATTGATGACCCAGACGGGTGGGGCGCGACCAGACTTCGTGCTCGGCGACCGCTTCGGGTCGAGCTGTCATACGCGGCTCAGCGCGTTTGCCAAAGATACGCTGACGCGGATGGGGTATGAGACGCAGATGAACCGGCCTTATGCTGGCGGGTTCATCACCGAGCATTACGGGCGGCCTGCGCGGGGGATTCATGCGCTGCAGGTCGAGATCAATCGCGGGCTTTATATGAACGAACTCAAGATGGAGAAAACACTTGGGTTCAACAAGCTGCAGCGGGATTTGTCGACGCTGGCGCAGCGGTTGTTCTGCGAATTCCCGAGCTTGTTGCCGCGGCAGGCGGCGGCGGAGTAAGTTTTTTTACTTCGGCCACAGTCGGGATTAGGGGAGCTGTTCAAGTCCCTAGGTGACGCATCCGGCGCGCGGGCAAAAAAAAAGGCCGCCATTGCGGGCGGCCCAAGTCTAGGGAGGAAACGCCCAAGGAGGGCTGTGATGCCGGGAGAAACTCACCGGCCTCACTCGATTAAGATATATTGCAGCGCACAATTCGCAAGTGCATAAAATGCATAGCTGGACAATCACATTTGCAGTGCCCAGATCGCGCAGCCCCTTGAAAGGGCGAGGATTACACCCCAACCGCTGGCGACTTGATTGAGCCGAGGGCGTCTTGGCCGATCCCCCCGGTCGGCTGGCGAACCATCATGGCCCACGATTCGGGGGATCTTGCCGTTGCCGCACAAAAAAAGGCCGCTCAACGGAACGGCCCAAGTCTAGGGAGGAAACGCCCAAAGAGGGCCATGGCGGCGCGAGACCCATCTCGCGAGACCATGCGACAAAACATGCTCTTGTTCGCGCCCGCTCGCAACTACCGCACCGCAAAAAGCGGACAGCAGGTGCGGATTGGCAACAGTCCCTAAGGTTCTAACCACTGCGCTCATCAGCGTTTTTTTTCTGGGCGGCAGGCTGACGACACGGGCTGGACCTGCCATACATCGTGGCTCTACCGTGAGCGCAAGCAATGGGACATCATCGTGACCAAGCAACCTTCATCGACGGCCTTGCTGGCATGCGCGCATGCTCTTGCCGATGCCTCAGGGCATGCGATCCGGCCATTTTTCCGCACCCCGATTGCGGTCAGCGATAAGGGCGGCGTGGCGGGGTATGATCCCGTAACGGCGGCAGATCAAGCCGCCGAGCGGGTTATCATCAGCCTGCTCGAGGAGACCTTTCCTGACCATGGGGTGGTCGGTGAGGAGTATGGCACCGTCCGTCCCGAGGCCCGGTATCGTTGGGTGATCGACCCGATCGATGGGACACGGGCCTTCATCATGGGGCTGCCGACGTGGGGTACGCTGATCGGTCTCATGGACGGGGACGCACTGATTCTTGGGGTCATGGATCAGCCGTTTACGGGAGAGCGGTTCTGGTCGGACAGGTTAGCGGCGCATCTGCGGACGGCGGATGGCCAGACCCGCACGATTTCCACACGGGCCTGTCCAGAGCTGGCCAGCGCGGTGTTCTCCACCACGCATCCCGACCTGTTTGCCACCACGCACGAAAAGCGGGTGCACGATGCGATGAAAGCTGGCGCACGCATGACGCGGTATGGCGGCGACTGCTATGCCTATTGCCTGTTGGCTGCGGGGCATATCGACGTGATTGTCGAGCCGGGATTGAAGGCCTACGACATCGCGGCTCTGGTGCCGATCATCACGACGGCCGGCGGTCGTGTGACGACCTGGGATGGCGGCGATCCAGCGCATGGCGGGGATATCGTGGCGTGTGGGGATCCCGCGTTGCATGAGGCTGTGTTGGGGATGATTGCGACGTTGCGGTGATGACGGTCGGGCGACCGCCCGCCCCCTCCGGCCTGCTCGTGATTGTCATACCGCGCGCGACGTGATCAGGCGGCTGCTTTGTCGACGCCAAAATAGGCGTCGAAGGCTGCCCAGAAGCGTCGACGAACGCCATCCGACTCCTGCAAAATCTCATGGCGGGCGCCGGGCATCAGAATATGGGTCCCGACTTTGAGGCCAACGGCGAAGCGCTCGATGGCTGCGACGGAGACGATGTCGTCGTCGCCGGGGGCAAACAACAGCGCTGGAATCTTGACCTGCTCGGGATAGCGCGAGGCGCTGACCCTGTTGCAAGAGCGCAATGCAGCGCGCATCCAGCCAAATGTCGGTGACCCAAGGCCGAGGTGTGGGGCGGCCGCCAGAACCGCCTTGTTGCGCTCGAACCGTTCGCGATCGGTCGTTAAAGCATTGCCGTCGAACTCCGATCTTTCGATCGGGTTAGGCGTACCGCCCGGTACGAAGCGGGTCGACAGACCAACAAGGCTGGCGGTTTCCGCATAGGCTTGGGCCAGTGCCAGCGGATACTTCAGCCGAGCGGGGGCGATGGCAATCATGGGGGCGCACAGCACCAGGCGATCAAACCAGGAGCCGGGCTCAATGGCGTGCCGCAGCAAAATGTTGGCACCCATCGAATGGGCCAGCGCGACGTAGGGCGGCGGACAATCGGGAAGGACGACGTCTTTCATGAAGCGGACGAGGTCGCGGTCGTAGGCCGAAAACGAGTTGATGTGCCCACGCGACGTGTCTGAAAGGGCGCGATACGAGCCGCCCTGTCCGCGCCAATCGAGGGTCGCGACGGCGAAACCCCGGCGGCGCAGTTCGGCGATCACTTCGAAATATTTCTCGATGAACTCGCCGCGACCGCCAAACACGCACACGGTTCCGCGACGGGGGCCGCGGGTCGCCTCCCACCGCGCAAAGCGCAAGGGCGCGCCGTCGTAGCCGTTCAGAACGCCGACGACGGCACCGCTCGGGACCGGGTTGGTTGCCAACGACAGCAATTGCATGACGACTCCGGCCGGTCGGGTGGATGGGATGGACGCCACCTTTTCGACGGCTCTGCGGTCAAACGCAAGCCACCTTCACTCATACCAGCCCACAGACGTTCTGACTTTTTTGTTCTGCGGACTGCGGGCAGGCATTCTCTTTGCAATGCGCGTGGCCGCATCGATCTGGAAGATCGCCTCCGGCGAGGCAACCCCACGCGCTGTCACCAATGACGGCGATAATGCCCGTATCCGCCACCGAAATGGAGCCCGATGGCCGGGCGTGGCGCGTAATAGCGATCATAATCCGGCCGCTCGGCGCGCATGCGGCGGGGTATCGCGTCGATCACATCGCCGCTGCAGCTGTCGATGGTCAGGTCGAACGGTCGGCCGCGGTCGTTGCGGGCGATCATGTAGGCCACCTCACCGCGCATTTCGACATTGGCAAACTCGTGCCAGCCCTGACTGTTGAGCGCTTCGCGGATGCCATATTTCGACAGGCACTCAGCCACTACGCGACGGCGCGGCGCTTCGCGCGCATGCGGGGGCGGGGGAGGGGCTGGATCGTCCTTGTAGGAGGGCTGATCGTCATCGCCGGGGGGCGGTTGGGGGACGGGGTACCCATCACCCTTGGCCGCGCCGCGCCAGGGCAGCGGCTCGCCGTAGTCTGCGGCCATGACGGGACTTGCGGCGAAGGACACGGCGAGCAGGGCGCCTGCCGCCAGCACGTGGAGTCGGGTGAGCATTTGTATTTCCTCAGACAATTCAGTCGCTTCGTGCCCCGGCTCGAAAATGAGGCCGGTGACATGAACGGGACCTGAAAGCCGCCGCTATTGACCGCGTTATTCCGGCGGACTGCGGCAACTTCAAGGCTCGCTAAGGGCTGCAGACGTATTGGAGCCACGGCCTGCCCGCGGGGGGCCGCGACTGCGTCCGGTGTCGCTGGAGGTCGGGTCTGCTTGAAGTCAGAGGGTGGAAATGGGGGGCTTGACGTGGTTTTACGGGTTCCTATTTCTCTAGCGCACGCCTCAAACGAGGGTGCGCCATACTCCTGGCCCGGGATCGGGCAGGGTGTCATCAGTCGCTTCTTTTGGAGGACTTAAACCTATGCGACAGTTCGATTATGCGCCTCTTTTCCGCTCCACCGTCGGCTTTGACCGGTTAGTGCAATTGCTGGATGCCGCGACTGGCATCGAAGCCGACAGCGGATACCCGCCCTACAACATCGAGCGGCTCGACGAGCAGGCCTACCGCATTACGATGGCGGTCGCTGGTTTCTCGGACAGCGAGCTCAAAATCGACGTGAAGGAAAACGCTTTGAGCGTGCGTGGCGAGAAGACGCCCGATGGTCAGAAGCGGCAGTTCCTGCATCGCGGGATTGGCGAGCGCGCGTTTGAGCGCCGGTTCCAATTGGCGGACTACGTTGAAGTGACCGGTGCAAGCCTCAAGGACGGCGTGCTCAACGTCGACTTGGTGCGCAACTTGCCCGAGCGGATGAAGCCACGCACGGTGGAAATCACCACGGCGGGGACGTCTGCTGAACCCAAACGACTGCAGGCGACCGCTGCCTGATCGGGTTCCTATCGGGTTTTACAGTTTAATTCGGATTGCGGCGGCGGGTGCAGTAAAGCGCCCGCCGCTAATTTTTTGGGCAAAGCGATCGGAAAAGCGCGCGAAATCGTTGCACGCTATGGACTATCGGGGCGTTACGCGGTGCGATAGTGTCGCGGTAGCACTTGGGCCGCACATCACATAATGTGCAGGACTCGAAGCGGTGTACGCCCACGAGAGCGTGTGCCGGAATCAATTCTCGTTGTCGGGCCACGCGCCGGGCGGGCATCATGAGGTTTGACTAGATGACGAAGCGCTTGGACTGCTCTGCAAACATCCCCGAAGGTGTCTATCCACGTCCTGAAGCCCAAGGTTTATTCGACCCGGCGCGCGAAATTGATGCGTGCGGCGTTGGCTTCATTGCGCAGATGAAGGGCGTCAAATCACATAAAATCGTCGAAGATGCGTTGCGGATCTTAGAAAACCTGGAACATCGCGGTGCGGTTGGTGCCGATCCGCTGGCGGGCGACGGTGCGGGTATCCTCATTCAAATCCCGCACGAGTTCCTCAAGGCAGAGTGTAAAGCGCTGGGGTTTGTCTTGCCTGAGCCGCAGCATTATGCGGTCGGCCACGTCTTTATGCCAAAGGACGACCGGCTGCGCGAACATTGCGAGCGCGTCTGGGCCCGCATCCTGAAAGAAGAAGATTTGCCGCTGATCGGCTGGCGCTCGGTGCCGGTCGATACGTCGACGATGTCGGAACTGGTGATTTCGACGGAGCCGCTGCATCGTCAGGTTTTCATTGCGCGGCCAGCCTCGATGAGCGAGGCCGACTTCGAGCGGCGTTTGTATCTCGCCCGTAAGATCGTGTCGAACGCCATTCATAAGGCCTACAAAGGCCGGGATGTGGGCCACTACACGGTGTGCCTGTCGTCACGGACGCTTGTCTATAAGGGCATGTTCCTGTCGTATCAGGTCAAAGCCTACTACAAGGATTTGTCAGACCCGCGCCTGACGTCGGCGATGGCGCTGGTGCATCAGCGGTTTTCCACCAACACGTTCCCGTCTTGGAAACTGGCGCATCCCTACCGGATGGTTGCCCATAACGGTGAAATCAACACGTTGCGCGGCAACAATAACTGGATGGCGGCGCGCGAGGCGTCGGTGTCGTCGCCGCTGTTTGGCGACAAGATCTCCAAGCTGTGGCCGATCTCGTATGAAGGCCAGTCGGATACGGCGTGCTTTGACAATGCGCTCGAATTTCTGACGATGGGCGGTTATTCACTGGCGCACGCGGCGATGATGCTGATCCCGGAAGCCTGGGCGGGCAACCCGTCCATGGACCCGCAACGGCGGGCGTTTTACGAGTACCACGCATCATTGATGGAGCCGTGGGACGGTCCGGCTGCGATGGCCTTTACCGATGGCCGCCAGATCGGCGCGACGCTCGATCGCAATGGGTTGCGGCCCGCGCGCTATCTGATCACTAAGGACGACGTGGTGATCATGTCGTCGGAATCGGGTGTGTTGCCGGTTGCGGAAGAAAACATCATCAAGAAGTGGCGGCTCCAGCCCGGCAAGATGCTGCTGATCGACCTTGAGAAAGGGCGCATCGTTTCGGATGACGAGTTGAAGGCCGAGATTGCCGCCAGCCATCCCTACGAGGCTTGGCTCAAGAGCACGCAGATCCGCGTGCACGACCTGCCGCTGCCAAAGGCTGCCAACAAGAACGCGGTCATGCGCGGATCGCTGCTCGATTTGCAGCAGGCGTTCGGCTATTCGCAGGAAAGCCTCAACTTCCTGATGTCGCCGATGGCTGCGACCGGCAACGAGGCGGTCGGATCGATGGGGACCGATACGCCGATCGCGGCGCTGTCGTCGAAGTCGAAGGGGCTGCACACGTACTTCAAGCAGAACTTCGCGCAGGTGACGAACCCGCCGATCGATTCGATCCGCGAAGAACTAGTGATGAGTCTGGTGTCGTTCATCGGTCCACGGCCGAACATCCTCGACCTGGAAGGCACGTCCAAGGAAAAGCGGCTCGAAGTCGAGCAGCCGATCTTGACGGACGAGGACCTTGAGCGGATTCGCGCCATCGGGGCCGTTGCCGACAACGACTTCTCGTCGGTGACGCTCGACATCACCTATCCAGCGTCACAGGGTGCGGCTGGCATGGGACCAGCGCTTGACTGCCTGTGCGCGGAAGCCGAAGAGGCCGTGCGCTCGAACGAGTTCAACATCATCATTCTATCGGACCGCAACACGGGCGCCGACCGGGTGGCAATCCCGTCGGTGCTGGCAACATCGGCTGTGCACCACCACCTCATCAAACAAGGCTTGCGCACGTCGGTCGGGCTTGTGGTTGAAACGGGCGAGGCCCACGAGGTGCAGCAATTCGCATTGCTGGCTGGCTATGGCGCGGAAGCGATCAACCCGTATCTGGCGTTCGAGACATTGCAGGTCATGCTGCCTGATCTGGGCGCGAACCTGACCGCCTACGAGGTCAAGAAGCGCTATATCAAAGCGGTCGGTAAAGCGATGCTCAAGGTGATGGCGAAGATGGGCATCTCGACCTATCAGAGCTATTGCGGCGCGCAGATTTTTGATGCCGTGGGGCTGCGCACGTCGTTCGTGCGCAAGTATTTCACGGGCACGCATACGCAGATCGAAGGGATCGGCCTGCGCGAAGTGGCCCGCGAAACGGTCGAGCGTCACAGGGAAGCCTTCGGCGACAGCCCGGTGCTTGCGAACGCGCTCGAAGTCGGCGGCGAATATGCGTTCCGCGTTCGCGGGGAAGCCCACGTCTGGCGGCCCGGCGTGGTGGCCGACTTGCAGCACGCGGTGCGCGGCAACCTGCCCGACAAATATCGCTCGTATGCTGCCCAGATCAACGATCAGTCCGAGCAGTTGATGACCATGCGCGGCATGTTCCGCATCCGCCCGGCCGCCGAAATGGGCCGCGCGCCGATCGATCTCGCCGACGTCGAACCGGCGAGCGAAATCGTCAAGCGGTTTGCCACGGGGGCGATGAGCTATGGCTCGATTTCGCGCGAAGCCCACACGACGCTTGCCATCGCCATGAACCGGATCGGCGGCAAGTCCAACACCGGAGAGGGCGGGGAAGAAGCCGACCGCTACACGCCGATGGCTAACGGTGACAGCATGCGCTCGGCGATCAAACAGGTCGCATCGGGACGATTTGGGGTGACGACGGAATACCTCGTCAACTCGGACATGATGCAGATCAAGATGGCGCAGGGTGCGAAGCCCGGCGAAGGCGGACAGCTGCCCGGCCATAAGGTCGACGCAACGATTGCCAAGGTGCGCTATTCGACGCCGGGGGTGGGTCTCATCTCGCCGCCGCCGCATCACGACATCTATTCGATCGAAGACCTCGCGCAGCTCATCTACGATCTCAAGAACGTCAATCCAAAGGCCGATGTTTCGGTCAAGCTCGTGTCGGAAATCGGCGTCGGAACCGTTGCTGCCGGCGTTGCCAAGGCGCGGGCCGACCACCTGACGATTTCGGGCTTTGAAGGCGGCACGGGCGCGTCGCCGCTCACGTCGATCAAGCACGCCGGCAGTCCTTGGGAAATCGGCCTGGCCGAAACCCATCAGACATTGGTGCTCAACCGTCTGCGCGGACGTATTGCCGTTCAGGTGGACGGCGGCTTGCGCACCGGGCGCGATGTCGTCATCGGCGCGCTGCTGGGGGCCGACGAGTTCGGCTTTGCAACCGCGCCACTGATTGCGGCGGGGTGCATCATGATGCGCAAGTGCCACCTCAATACCTGTCCGGTGGGCGTTGCGACGCAAGACCCGGTTCTGCGGGCGAAGTTCAAGGGTAAGCCAGAGCACGTGATCAACTACTTCTTCTTCGTGGCCGAAGAAGTGCGCGAGATCATGGCAGCACTCGGCGTGCGGAAGCTGGAGGACCTGGTCGGGGAAACGGACTATCTCGACAAGGAACGCGCGATTGCGCACTGGAAGGCGCGCGGGCTTGATTTCTCGAAGCTGTTCCATAAGCCGAACGTGCCGAAGTCGGTCGCGATCCGCCATGTGGACCGCCAAGACCACCAACTGGAAAAGGTGCTCGACCAGACGCTGATCGAACTCGCGATGCCAGCACTCGACGACAAGCTTGCGATCAAGGAGAGCGTGGCGATCACCAACGTCAACCGCTCGACGGGCGCGATGCTGTCAGGGCAGGTGGCTAAGCGCTACGGCCATGCCGGATTGCCGGAAGACACGATCCACTTCACGCTGAAGGGCACGGCGGGTCAGGCCTTCGGCGCGTGGGTCGCCAAGGGCGTGACGCTCGACCTCATCGGCGAGGCCAACGACTACGTCGGCAAAGGCCTGTCGGGCGGCAAGCTGATCGTGCGGCCATCGCCAACCTCGGGCATCAAGCCCCATGAAAGCATCATCGTCGGCAATACGGTGCTGTATGGCGCGATCTTTGGAGAGTGCTATTTCCGGGGTGTGGCCGGCGAACGGTTCGCGGTGCGCAACTCGGGAGCGTTCGCGGTTGTCGAAGGCACCGGCGATCATGGCTGCGAATACATGACCGGCGGCGTCGTGGTCGTACTTGGCGGGACGGGGCGCAACTTCGCGGCCGGGATGTCGGGCGGGATCGCCTACGTGCTCGACGACGCGGGCGATTTCGCCACGCGGCTGAACACCGAGATGGTCGCGCTGGAGCCAGTCGAAGCCGACGCCAAGGCGTTGGGCAAGATCATGGCGGGGACGGGCGCGGTGCCACTCGTTGCCGGCGATCTGCGGTTCGACGATGCGGCGCGGCTCTATGCGCTGATCGCGCGTCATGCGCATTATACGCATTCGGTGATCGCACAGACGATCCTCAAGGACTTTGCGGCCTACCTGCCGAAGTTCCGCAAGGTGATGCCGGGCGAATATAAGCGCGCGCTGGCGGATATGGCGAAGGTTGCGGAAGCGGCGGAGTAGTAAGTGATGCAGGAGTATCGGTGATGGATGTCAGAACACGAGCACTGGCATCCATCCTTCCTGGCGTCGATATTTCGATTCGCAATGGAAACATGTCGCGGGATATGGGCTTGAGCATTATCAAGCAAGCTTGTAATCGGCACTACCCAGAGGCTATCCATGCATTTGCTTGCGGTTCGTTTCTTTCTGGGTATTCAAGACCCTATTCTGATTTGGACGTAATTATTACTTGCCGCAGTAAATTTAATTATCAGCGCAAGTGTGTTGTTTTTGATGGGTATCCGATCGATTTCCAAACGCTCAACATCGATACCCTCAAGGGAAATATTAGTCGTGCGAAGCGAGGCGGCGTAGCCTTCACGGCTCATGCGCTTTTGTCAGCTGAAATTGTTTGTGATAGTGATGGGCATGCTGCAGCATTGCTAAGTTGGGTAAACCGAGAGTGGCAGAAGCAGGAAGTCACTCCTCACACACCAACCATTGAAATGCTCAAAATGTCCTTGGGTGATTTATTATTGGCTGTGTTTCGGCTTGACGTAGGTGCTAACCGAACGCCTCTGCGATGATATGCCGTGGCGTGAGCCGGTCGCCGTCGCGCTCGATCATACGGTGCCAGCCGAGGTAGCTCGGCATATACTTCG
>Ga0247836_1002602_pt1 | contig 25899 bp, 26 predicted proteins | sample LaCruzMarch2015__4_FD_187116 | JGI IMG/M metagenome (GOLD analysis project Ga0247836, IMG submission 187116) | Freshwater microbial communities from meromictic Lake La Cruz, Castile-La Mancha, Spain - LaCruzMarch2015_14m | ecosystem: Environmental > Aquatic > Freshwater > Lake | place: Spain... | reverse complement strand
ACAAAGTTGAAGAAGATGTAGTTTCAGATCCAAGTAGAACTGTTGGAACAGGAACTTATACTGCAACTTCTTCAGATTCCAATTATATGGTTGGTGGAGGTAGAGATACTACAGATGCTTCATCTGGTGGATCTACATTCTTTCAATAAACAAAGATAAATAATAAAAACAAAAACAAATAAAATGAAGAATTACATTCCTACATTCGAGCAATTCGTAAACGAAGCTGCTAACGATGCAAATGGTTATGATCCAGCAAAACAAAAGGATACTGACCCAACTTTACCAGCTGTTAAATCTATTGATGATTTACTTCCAGGTAAAGAATTTACTATTACTTTAGATGGTAAAACTAACACAGATATGATATATTCAGGATATACTGATGGTTACCATATCTTTAATGAAGCTGATCATAATGCTGAGCCTATGTCTTTTTCCGATGATGCAATCACTAAAATTATTGCAGCTGGTGGAATTTCTCAAGTAGCAGCATAATAACTATTTATGTCGATAAAAAGTAATAAACCTTCGAAGAAGTCAGGGTTTGTTCAAGGCTATTTTCCTTTGAATGAATGTAAAAAATATCAAGGAATAGGACCCATAATTTATCGATCTTCATGGGAGAGAAAATTTTGTTTATATTGTGAAAGAAATCCGGAGATCAAAAAATGGTCTTCGGAATCTTTCTGTATTCCTTATTTTAGTCCCTTAGATAACAAATACCACAAATACTATCCTGATTTTATAGTTCATTTAGAAGACGGACAGACTTTTATTGTAGAAGTAAAACCAAAAATGCAACTACAAAAACCAGCACCTCCTAAGAGAAAAACTGTAAAATCAGTTGAATCTTACAAATGGTTATTCACTGAATATGTGAAGAATATGTGTAAGAAATCTGCAGCTGAACAGTATGCTTCTTCTCGAGGTTGGAAATTTATGTTGGTAACAGAAGATTTTTTCAAAAGTATATGAAAAGTATAATTGAATTCTTTTCTTATCTACTACAGATTCTTAATATAGAAGCAGGTGGAAAAGAAGAAGAGAGTAAAGAAGAAGATTTAGGACCGGATGCTAAGCCTAAAGATGTTTATGCTTGGTTACTTAAGAAAATGAAAGATAGTAAAGCAAAAGATGTTGCTAAAAGCAAAGATCCTTTCTTTATTCCAGGAAAAATTTACATTTTCAAATATAAACCATTTCACAAAGACAAATATTCATTTTGGGATGAACACCCCATAGTTTTATCACTAGGAAAAATGCCAGCTGCTCAAGGAGAAATGAATGTTGGATTGAATCTTAGTTGGTATCCACCGAAGGCAAGAAAATATATCATGGATGAAATTAAAAAGATGTATGATAAACCAATGAAAGAATCAATTAAGAAAAAAGCAGGAGACGCTGTTGAACAAGTCAATATACCACTCGATGTTTATCGATTAAAACTTAGTCTTGATCAATTCGGTCTTTCTTGGGCAATAAGAAATTACCTTCCTAAGCAAATTCAATCACCAGCATATGTTATAGCTTACGAACATTGGGATAAAATGAGTAAGCTAGACATTCCACAAATCTTCCCTGAAATAAAAGGAGACGGTAAGTTATTTGACATCTATAAAAATTATGAAGATTATGTTTTAAGATGTAGAACAAATAAAGGAGCTATGTTAAAGAAGACTGAAGAATCCCAAAAGAAGAATCGTTTTAAGTTCCTTAAATAAGAAACTCGAATGAGTAATTAACATAAAATATGTGATAGTTTAAGATTGAATATATACAATAATTAAAAAGAAAAATATGTCAGGTTTTGTAAATAGAGATGATGTTTATGCACAGAGACAAAGTGCCTCAGCAAGAAATATCGTTTCTAAAGCTTTAAAATCTCTATCATCTTTCGGGATGATGTATGACGATATGGTTCTTCGTAACTCTAAATCTATTGGTGTTAATGAAGATTTGTATGGTTGGAAAATGGATCCACGGAATGCTACCGGTGGAGAATATGATGATTATGCTTTATTTGCTAATCTTTCAATGACAGATATTAATTTAAGAAAATCAATTTCTATATTCGATAAATCATATCCAAAAAAGAGAGAAGATCTTCGTAAATTCGCTGTACAAGATGAAATCGAAGAAATTCTAGATACTATTTGTGATGAAGCTATTGTATATGATGATAAAAATTACTTTTGTATTCCTGTAGCTTTTGATGACGAAACATTAGAACCTGGAACTATTGAAGCTGTTAGAATCGCATTAGAAACTAACTTCAAAAGAATTTATCAATACTTTGGATTCAATAATGATATCGCTGCTTGGTCATATTTTAGAAAATGGTTAGTTGATGGATTTGTCTCTTTTGAAATTATTTACAATAAGGAACAAACTAGAATTATTGGTTTCAAAGAAATAGATCCAATCAATTTAACTCCAGGACTTGATAAAGAAGGAAAGAAAATTTGGACTCAATTCAAAGGTCAAGTACAAAAAGAAAGAAAGCTATATGATTCACAAGTCATATACATATCATATGCAAATGTTAACACAGCAAATCGTGTTTCTTATGTAGAACGTTTAGTAAGATCATTTAACTTACTAAGAATTATGGAACATTCCCGAGTAATTTGGGCTACTGTAAATGCTTCATTCAAAACAAAATTCGTTATTCCTGTTGGTGGTAAATCTAAAACAAGAGCTCGTCAATCTCTAGGTGTTTTGATGCAAAACTACCGAGAAAATATCGATTTTGATACAGAATCAGGAGAGCTAAAAGTTAATGGTAAAGCAATGATGCCATTTAATAAAGAGTATTGGTTACCATCTGGTGAAGCTGGAGAACCAACAATTGAAACTATTGGTAATGACGGACCTGATCTTTCTGATACAGAAGCTCTTAAATACTTTCGTGAAAAACTAATTAAAGTATCTAAAATTCCTCTTTCTCGTTTTGATATGGAATCACCGCCTTCTTGGGAGATGAATGCTGAAGGTATGACAAGAGACGAAATTAAATTTGGTCGTTTTGTTACTCGTATTAGATCCGTATTTCAAGAAATTCTTGTTAAACCTCTTTGGATTCAGATGTGTCTTGACTTTCCAGAATTAAAAGATGATGATGCATTTAAAGCACAAATCGGTATAAAATTCCATAAATATAACATTTTTGAAGAGATGAAAGAAATAGAAATCCTTCAAAAACGTCTTGATTTTGTTACAGCAATGAAAGATGGTCTTGTTGAAATGGATGCTAATATGAATGAAATTAAATACTTTGCATCCGAATTCTTAATTCAAAGATTCTTAGGATTATCCGCAGAAGATCTACGAACAAATAAGAAAATGAAAACAATTGAAGATGAAGATAAATTAGCTGCATCTAAGAAATCAGCAGAAGCTATAGCTTAATTAGCATTGAGAAAAAGCTAAATAAGTCTAAAGATATATACCTAAAAATAAAGCTTAAACTATGAGCAATAAGACTCTTCTGATTGTTGAACGATCGGAAAATAAATTGAACCTTATCTCCGAAGGAGAAGACAAATACGTCTTAGAGGGAACATTTACTGAAATTGGCGTTAAGAACAACAATAATAGAATATATGACGAAAAGGAGATTCTCCCTCACGTTAATGAGCTTAAAAAACAATGTGAAAATAACAAACTTTTAGGTGAATTAGATCATCCAAAATCTTTTGATATTTCTCTTAAAAATGCATCTCACGTAATTGAATCTATTGATTATGATCCTTCTACTAAAAAAGTTACAGGTCGTATTCGTTTATTAAATACAGATGCTGGAAAAAATGCTAGAGCCCTTGTTGATGCAGGAGTTCCTCTTCATATTTCTAGTAGAGCTGCTGGTGTTGTTGAAAGCAACGGTCACGTAAAAATAAAAAAAATGTTTACTTATGACTTAGTTGCAAATCCAGGATTTTCAAATGCCGAATTAAAAAGAGTAAATGAAAGTTATGGTTTTGATGCTGAAGATGATAATATAGGACTTTTTGAAGTTCCTGATTTTTGGACTTTTGCATCTAATAAAATTGCAGAAAACAAAGAAAATAACATAGAACCCGAAAATAAAAAAATAAACGAAATGGATGCAAAAAAATACATTTCCGTTGAGGACTTTAATGAGTATACGAAGATAATTAAGAATGAATTTGAAAATCTTAAAACATCTGTTCAGGAAGCTTCATCAAATAAAGATGACAAATCTTTAAATGAAGGACTCGTTAAATATGCGGAATCAATTGCTAAAAAAGTAAATAGTATTCAAGAACATATTGGTAGAATTACCGAAAATGTTGATGGATTAGTTTCTCATAATGATTATATCATTGAAAATCTCGAGAAAGTTAAAAACTACGCCGAATTAGTTGGAGAAAAAACTAATGTAGGAATCAATTACTCAGAACAACTTGCTGAATCAATGGATCACCTAATTGAGTATACTAAAATGGTTGCTGAGAAAACAAACGAAAGCATCAATTATACACAATATCTTGGTGAAAAAACTTCGTCTTTAATTGATTTCTCTAATTACCTTTCAGAAGAAACTTCTAATCGTTGGGGATATCAAACACACATCAACGAACAACTAGATAAAGTTATTTCTCATAATGATTATATCGTTGAAGGAGTTGATTCCGTTGTTAAATACTCTGAATACTTAAAAGAAAATACCGAAAACCTATCAAACTACTTAGGTTATGTAGTTGAACAAATCAATGAAGGTGCTTCATTCGAAGACATCAAAAAATCAACTGATATCATCACAGAAAAAGCAAAAGAAATTGTACAAATTTCCGAGTCTTTAGAAGTTGATAACAATGATGATTTCAAATCAGATATTACAAATCAATTGAATGCTATTCTTGAATCAGCTAAAACTGAAAAGGAATCGGAAGTTGATAAAAAATATCATTTCTTTCAATTCTTAGGTGAAACAAAAAGAAGAGAATTTGATTCTCTTAATTCTGAAACTCAAGAAAAAATAGTTAATGCTTTTCAAACTAATAGATATTATGGAACCGCTGATGCTAATAAGATTTGGGAATCCTGTTTTACACAACCTACAAAAAGAGCAGATTGGTTACTTCAAATGCCAAATAGATACTTAGCTTCTTGGAATACTTTAACTGAATCTCAAAAGAACGCTATTAAAGCTCAAGCTTCTACAAGATTACTTGAATCTCAATATCAAATTGATAATTTCTGGGCAACTAGAGATTTAAGAGAAGTTAAAGTAGATTTGATTAACGAAAACGAAAACTTAAATGCTCCACTCAATGAGACTTCTGAATACAAAACTCCAGATACTTATTTGGATGCTGTAAAAGCTGGATTCCGTCAAAGATTCAAAAAATAAAATATATGAAAACATTACTATCATTCAGTGAATTCTTAAATGAATCTTTAATAACAGAAGGAAATATGTCTAAAAAGGCTTTTTCTGATAGAAAAATTGTATCAACAAGTGTTTTATCAAATGCATGGGGAACTAAAGGTGATTCAGAAATGCAAGCAGCTGCTGAACAATTTGCTAAAAAATTAGGTATCGCCGATGGTGATATCTCTCAAGTTATGCAATCAGATGAAAATTCAGAGGAAGAGACAAAATTGGGTGGTACAATTTATGATTTTTTAGAAAGGAAATTTAAGCAAACAGAAATCTTCGATAATGATATGTTCGATGCAGAATATGATTCTGTACTTAATGTTACACGAACTTCTGACGAAGGATTTATAGCATATCAATTCACCGTAAATTCTAATTTCTAATAAGATATATAGTAAGAAATTCCGAAAACGCTAAGATGCCAAAAGCTATAGGAAAAATAAATAAAACAACAAAAAAACACAAACAAAATGTATTTGTTAAACGAACAAGAGATTTTCTCTAAATGGTCTCCAATTTTGGAGTCCGAAGTTGGTATTACTGATCGTAGTCGTATTGAGTGGATGTCTAAATACTGCCACTATCATGAACTTTACGAAAGTAATTCAACTGCAGTTCTAGGTGCTGTTAATGGTATGGGTTCAACCCGTTTCCCTGGTGATCCTGGAACACAAACTGATTTTTACACTGGACAAGCAGGTTCTGGTGATAAAGCTCACACACTTCTTCCTCTTGCTATGCAAGTTGCTGCTCAAACTGTAGGTCTAGATTTAGTTCCTGTAGTTCCTATGCCTGGTCCAATGGGTGTTCTTACATACTTGGATTTCGTATATGCTGGTGGTAAAACTTCTGGTACAGGTGATAATCTTCCTTTATTAATTAAAGTTAACTATGGTTCAACTGCTATTCCTGCATTCGTTGCTGGTGGTACTTCAGTTGCTATTAGCGGTATTACTTTAGGTTATGTTGGAGCTTCTCGTATTGATGGTTATCCAATCTTCCATGTAAGAGGAACTTTAACAAGTGGTACTTTACTTACTGTTGCAACTACTGCAATTGGTGTAACAGGTATTAGTGGTGTAACTGGTGCTACTGTTGGTTTAACTATTGAATTAGTTAAAGCTTTAGAAGATCATATTACTGGATTCTCTGGAACAGCGTTGAAAGACAATGATTACACAGGATTCGATATTAACGATCCTTACTCAAGAGCCGACGGTGAAGGTACAACAGACAATGTAATGAACTTAAGTCTATTCAACAAATCAGTTGAAGCTAAGACTTTCCAAGTTGCTGCTGCTGTTACTCGTGAGCAAGTTCAAGATTTGAAACAATTCGGAGTAGATGCTGTATCTCAAGTAGAATCAGTACTTATCAACGAATTGACTCAATCAATCAACAAAAATATCCTAGATCGTTTATTCTTCTTAGGAGAAAGAAACCATGAATTCGTTGTACGTACTCAAGGTCTTAACTTCTTCTTGAACTTAGGTCAAACTGCAATCATCGCTGGTACAGGATGTGCTTCTGGAACTAACTTCGGTGCTTACATCCAATCAACTTCTTTGAGAAATCAAACAGTTAATCAGACTGAGGTTGCTAACTCTGCTTCAGAGAACTTACATACACGTCAAAGAAAGATCATGTCTAAGATCCTTGCTATTGCGAACTTAATCGCTATTAGAGGTCGTCGTGGTCCAGCTACTTTCGTAGTAACTAACGGACAAGTATGTTCAGCATTACAAGATGTTGCTGGATTTATCCCTGCACCAATGGCTAATACAATTAACCAAATGGCAGGTTCACTTTACCCAATTGGAACACTTGCAGGTCTTGCGATCTACAACGATCCAAACCGTGCTTGGAACGATACTCGTTTCTGTGTAGGCCGTAAAGGTGATGGTAACTCTCCAGGTCTTGTATTCATGCCTTACTTAATGGCTGAATCAGTACAAACAATCGCTGAAGGAACTATGGCTCCTAAGGTTGCTGTTAAATCTCGTTACGCTTTAGTTGAAGCAGGTTTCCATCCAGAAACTATGTATTTGACTTCAGGTGTTAACTTGGCTTCAGAACTTGGTTCTCTAGTATAATCTTAACCTTATACTTCATATTAAAGAGCTACTCGAAAGAGTGGCTCTTTTTTTATTGTCATTTTTTCTAAAAGATATATAGAACAAATAAAGCATATAATAGATATGAAGTTAATATATCCAAACGAGTACTCAGATCTTCGTTCAGAATTGAATGAATTTGTTATTCTATGCAAATCCCAAAACTATCGTCCAGTTCAAGAAGACTTTAATGAAATAATTAAATTCTTACTTCTTAATCATACTTCAGTAGGGTATATGTGTGAATCATTTGAAGCAAATCCTAATTCCATTACAAATCATATATTTGAATCTTTCTCCGAGGACATTGAATCGATTGATGAATATACAGCATTTGCAGGAGATTCCTCTTATGATAACAAAGCTGATTTTGCTACAGCAACTGGAATTGTTAAAACAGGGGCTATGGCTGCTGGAGGTGCTGCTATTGCTGGAGCAGTTGCTACTGGAATGTATGTTCAGTACCTTTTCAAAAAAGGTAAAGTTAAAAAGCTAGCTCAAAAAGAACTAGATGCTGAACTACAAAAACTAGGAAAATATCAAAAACTCTACGATCTAAAGAAACAATTAGGCAAATTAAAAGGTGAAGCTCCATCCTCAGTTGAATTTCCAGGGATGGCAAAAGCTGGTGGAGAATTAGAACCGATTCCTGAGCCAAAAAGCAAATAAATAAAAACATAGAATAAAAGAATGGGAAATCTTAAAAATATACTTCTATTAGAATATCAACTTCTTCAAGAATATGAGAGAATGTCTGATGTTATTCTAATGGAGAGTTTTATAGAAAGTGTTTCCGACAATTTCGATATAGAAATTTTCGAAGATACAGAGATTGAAGATCTTCTTGAATCTTTAGAAGAATTTAACGATGAACTCCTTGAAAATGAGTCATATTTATCACTTATAGAAGCTGCTAAGGGAAAGCCAGCGAAACCTAAGGCTAAACCTAAGGCTAAACCTAAGGCTAAAGCAAAACCTAAGGCTAAAGCAAAACCTAAGGCAGCAGCAAAACCTAAGGCAGTAGAAAAACCTAAGACGGAAGCTACTCCTAAAAAAGCTACTGAACCTAAAAAATCAGACATCCCAGATAAAAAAATTGATAAACCAGAATTAAAAAAGGCGGATGACTTAAAACCTGCGGATAAATTAAAACCTATAGAGGATCCAAAAAAGGATGCCGGAGAAGGTAATAAAGAGAAAGGTGAAGGTGAGTCTGAAAAAATCGAAAAAATCGTAAAACAAAAAGAATCTTTACAAAAAGAAATAGACGGCCTTAAGAAACAAGCAGAATCTATTGATGGAGAAAAGGATCCAGAGAAATCGAGAGAAATTGAATATAAATTATTAGATTCTAGAGCTAAAAAAGAAGAACTTACAGCTTCTCAAAAGAAAATGGAAAAAGACGATAAAGCCGGTTACCATGCTACATTGGCTAAATTCAGAAATCAAGAATCTGAAGCTTATAAGAAATGGATGATGATTAAAAAAGAATTAGATACCATTGGGGAAGCTGAAGGTGATGATGATAAAAAGAAAGAATTAGAACAAAAAGCAAAAGAAGCTAAAATTGAGCAACTTACAGCTAAACTTAGTCGACAAAAAGAACAAGAAAAAAATGCTGAAGGTAGTTCAAAACAAACATATACCGAAAGAACAACATCTACTCAAGAGCAAATTGATAAGTTAAATGCAGGAGAAGAAATTGAAGAAACTCCTGAAGATTCCGAAGAAACTCCCGAGGAAGAAACAGAAATTGATCAAGATGCTATAGATGCTGCTCAAAAGAAAGTCGATGAGGCAAAAGCGGCAGTTACTAAAGCCGAAGAAGCTTATAATACTAAAAAAGCTGAGATTGAAAAGGAAACTGACGAAGAAAAAAAGAAAATAGCTTTAGAGGAATTAGAAAAAACTGAAGGTAAAGCTATCACAGATGCAAAGGCTGTTCAAACTACTGCTGAAGCTGAATTAGCAAAAGCAAAAGGTGAAACTCCTGAAGAAACTCCTGAAGAAACTCCTGAAGAATCACCAGAAGAAAAAGCAGCTGCCGAAGAGAAATGGAAAGAAGATAATAAAAAGCTAGAGGAAGAAAAAGCAGCTGCTGAACAGAAATATAATGATGCTAAAGCCGCATATGATCTTAAAAAGGCAGAAATTGAGAAAGAAACAGACCCTACAAAGAAGCAAGCAGCTATGACTGCTTTAGATGCTGGTCCAGAAAAGAAAGCTATGGACGAAGCAAAGCTCGAACTTGATTCTAAAGTTAAAGCTTTAGGAGATCATGCTGATGAAAAACCAGGAGCAAAAGAAGAAAAAGCGAAAGAAGCCACTAAACAAGAAGAAATAAAAAAGTTAGAAATTCAAATCCAAACAATGGAAGATAATTTGGAGAAGACATTAACCGGATCTCAAGAAGAAATAGGGGCTTTGATGGATCAAACTCAAAAGAAAGTAGGTTTCAATTTAGGTCTAAGATCTCTTCTTACTAAACTTCGTCAAGAAAACCGAGTTCAATATAATAGTCAAATAGCAAAAATGTCTGATGGTGAACAGAAAGGAGAAGCTGAAGATGCAGCAAAAAATGCACAAGAAAAGGCGGATGAAGCAGGAGCAGACATTGATAAATTAGGAGAAAAAAATAAAGATAAGCCAGAGGTAAAGAAGACTGAAGAAACTATCAAAAAGGGGGATCCAGAAGCAATAAAAAAACTAGAAGGAGAAGCCGATAAAAAGGTTGAAAAGGAAGTAGGAGAACCTACTGATCAGCCAGAAACTTCAGGAACTACTACAACTGATACTGAAGGAAAGAAAGAGGAAATAAAAAAGGCACAAATCGAGGTATTAGATGATAAAATAGAAGATGTCAACGGTGGTATACCTAAGATAAAAGATAAAAAAGCAAAAGAAGTAGCTAAAGAGACAGTAGACAAACTTAAGGATGCAAAAGTTAAATTAAAAGAATCTTTAGAATTTGGTATGGATCCGGAACTTTTTGAAAATGAAATTTGGGCTTTAAATGCTGTTTTAGAAATAACAAAAAGAAAAATAGATACTGATCTTTACGATGCATTATACGATTAAAAGACAAAATAAAGGAAGAACGAAGACTAGATTTGGGATCGTTCTTTCATTGCTTAAACCTCGATATCAACGGATATTGATGAAAAATAATGTTATCAAAAAAAATTCTGATGATGATAGGTTCATTAGCTGTTTATTTCGAATAGAAGATTCACGGATAAAGGTATCATATAATAGGAGACCGTTCATCAATCTAGAGACACGAGAGATATCAACGTATACAACCGTTAAAGACTCCTATAAAATACTTGATTGGTCTTGCGCTTTTTGTAAAACTTCTATAAAAAGCAGGATAGATAAGTTTGAATCGGATAACTTCTGTTGTAATAAATGTTATGCATATTACATAAAAGATAATAACAAAGTAAGTCAACTTGTAATTGATTCCATGGTTAAATTCACGGATCATTATAAACAAATTTTATTGAAAACACAAAAACAGTTCATAAAATACATTAAGAAAAATGAAAAGAGACATTCTCTACTTTAGTGAATTCGTTGCTTTAAATGAAGCAAAATCCACATCTAAAAAACCGAAAGTAAAGGTAATAATGCTTTCAAATCTAAGTGAAGAATCTTATACTATTCCAGCAATTGAGGCTGAATGTAAAAAGAGGGGAATCGATTGTCGAGCTATTGATATCAATACAGTTACTATCACTCCGGACAAAAAGATGAAATATGATTTCCTTATTTCGGATGGTAAAAATAATAAAAAACCTTTTGGTATATCTGTAGATGATACAGCAGTTCTAACTCGTAGAGGTGTTGTAACGTCTACATACACGAGAGATGTTGTTACACAACTTGAAGATAATGGATTCTTTGTTGTTAATACAATGGATTCTATTATGTCTTGTGAAAATAAATATGTTACTTCTAAGTTGCTTTTAGATGCTGGAATATCAGTTCCTAGAATGGCAATAATTGAAAATGAAGAGAAAATCGAAGCAGGAGTAAAAGCAGTCGGAGGTAAATTTCCAGTAGTTATCAAATTACTTTCAGGTTCTCATGGAATTGGTGTTTCTGTTGTAGATTCATATGCATCATTAAGATCCGTTCTACAAACAATATGGAAGTTAGATAAATCTATTGAAATTCTTATTCAAGAAAAAATTGATTCTGAATATGATTTAAGAATTCACGTTTTGACTAAGAGATTTAATGCTCCTGTTCCTGAAGATACGGATTCAGTTCTACTTGGATTTATGAGACGTAATCGAGTTAAAAAAGATTTTAGAACAAATTATTCACTAGGGGGATCTGTAGAAAAAACAAAAATTTCTAAGGAGCAAGAGGAAATGGCTATTGCCTCAGCAAAAGCAATAGGTTGTAATTGGTGTGGAGTTGATATTATTGTTGATAAGAAAACAGGTAAAAATTATGTTCTAGAAGTTAATTCATCTCCAGGAACTCAAGGACTTAAGAAAGCTACAGGTATCGATGTTGTTTCCGATATCGTTGATTTTGTTTCAGATAAAGCTAATTGGAGTAGATCTAAAAAAGTTGTAGGTTTCCGAGAAGTTATTCATATCCCAGGAATTGGTGATATCGTTGCTAAATTCGATACAGGGAATGGATCCCTTTCTTCATCATTAACTTATGATAAAGTTGAATTAAGTAAAGATGAAAAAACTGTTGATTGGGAGCTAGGAGGTAAAAAATTCACTTCTAAGGTTGTAGATTTTGCTAATGCTGAGGTAGGTAATGATATTACAAGAAGACCTATAATAGAATTAGATATTCAATTCGCAGGTAAAACATACAGAAATGTTTATGTTTCTTTAGTTGATAGAAAAGAAAAATCTACAAAATTCTTGGTAAATAGAAAATTCATGGAACGTATGGGTTGTGCTGTTTCTCCTACTAAAACTTTTATCGTTACGTCATTTGAAGGTGAATATGCTGCTGGTGATGCTAAAGGTGTTGCTCATGCAGGAATCAACTTCATGACAGGAGAAAAAAAATAAATTAAAATGGCAAAGGCAAAGAAAGAAGGAAAACCTAAGAGGAATCGAGAGAACTTATTAAAGAAACTTAGAAGAATCGAAGCTAATAGCGAAATTCTTAAAAGGTTATCTGAATCAAATTAAACTAAAAAAGGTCTGTAATTAAATTTACTGACCTTTTGTTTTATCTTCCTTGACGTCTATATTTTTTCGGTTTCTCTTCTTTAGGACCGTATTTTCTCTTCATCTTTCCGCCCTTTCTCGATCCGAATGTTAGCTTTACTCCAGATGAACCCGAAGCTTTCCCTTTTGCCTTTGTCATAATTGTTTTTTCCTTTATTTATCCAAGATCACCATTAACATCAAATTGTTAATAAGTTTTTATCAATTCATTTTTTTTCTTCGGGAATTATGATTATATTTACTTTATAATTAATTAAACTAAACAATTATGCTAAAGGTATTCACAATTCAAAAAGCTATTCCTTCGCTTATTAAGGATCTCAAAACTAACGGAATTAAATATGAAATGCTTTCGATAGCCTCTCTTCATATCGAAGATACACCTAAAGGAAGAACTGCTATTAAATTAGTTCGAGAAAGATTCGGACTTCAATCAATTTTAATTAGATAAATTTAACAATTTGTTAACAATTTGTTAACATACAAGATTTTTTTCTTTCGGGAATTATGATTATATTTACTTTATAATTAATTAAACTAAACAATTATGACAATGCTTAAAAAAACAGCTTACCTACTAGGAACTATCACCGGATGTTTCCTTACACATTTTATGTTTCAAGGAACCCTACAAAATCACATTCATTTTGCTGGAATCTTAAACGAAATCGGTTTTACCCTTTGTTTAATGGCACTTACATTTATCTCTGCAACCTATACAATCTCTAAATAATGACAAACGAAAACACAACAATTTCACTAATTGATATGTTAGTTGAAAAACACGGTTTAAACAAACAAAAAGTTATCGATTACATCATCAAAAATGGTAACAACCGACATTTCAAACTTTTCCTTTCTGGGTTTATGTTTGAATTATCAGTCAATCATAAAAATCTAAAAACTAAACTTTCATAATATGACAAAGTTAAACATGAATAAATTAATCCTAGAGTATTCTTATGCAAGAGATAATCACTATAAGGATAACGGAGATTACTGGAAAGGAGTAATGCACACCTTTCAAAAGTTACTTAACATTATGTTTGGTTCTGAATGGACAATGCAAGGAACCGTAGGTTATTTTGTATTTTATGAAGGAATGAATTACGAAGACGCATTAACACTTATTAAAAACAAATAAGATGGACGAAGACAGATTATTTAATCTCGCTGTTTTTATTTTTATTACGGTCTTATCTCTTTATGCTACTGCCGTTATTATACAAATCATAGCACAAATTATTTCATAAAATAAAATATGAATACTAAAAAATTACTTTGGACTGAAAGATATCGTCCTGCAGATCTAGACGAACTGATCGTTCCAGACAGAGTTTATAACAAGTTAAAGAATGGTGTTTACCAAAATCTACTTTTTTATGGTGGACCCGGTTCAGGTAAAACATCTTCTGCTAAGATTCTAGCATCTAATCATCCTCATATGTATATCAACTGTTCTTCGGAAACAGGTGTTGATGTTGTTCGATCTAAGATTTCTGAATTCTGTTCTACACTTTCTGTAATTGACGGTGAAAAGAAACTTAAGGTTGTTATTCTCGACGAGTTTGATGGTGTTTCTGATCAATATATGAAAGCACTTCGTGGAACTATTGAACAATATCATTCAACTGCACGATTCATTGCAACATGTAATTACTTCAATAAGATTCCAGATAACATTCAATCTCGATTCGAATGTATTAATTTCGACTTTGCAGATAACGAAGAAAAAGAAATCGAAAAGAAATACTTCAAACGAGTATATGAAATTCTTAAGATTGAAGGAATAGATATCGATAAAGATGCACTAATCGAATTGGTTAAACGTAAATTCCCAGATCTTCGAGCAACCATCTCGATTCTACAAGGATATCATGCCGAAGGAATAAAGAAAATTACTTTACAAGACGTTCTTAAATTCCAAGGTGTTTTCAAAGATTTATTCTTACATATCTTTACATCAAGTAACGATGAAATTAAAAATTATCAATATCTCGTTTCTAATTATTCTGCAAAAGTAGATGATGTTATTCAATCATTAGGTCAAGATTTCGTCGAATATATTCAAATGGAACAACCGACTAAGATTCATAAGATTGGTGAAATATGTTTTGAAGTAAATAGACATTCATACGAAAGTCGATTTGTAATCGATCCTGTTATTACTATGCTTTCTCTTGTTTATAAGCTACAGCTTATCGTTAGATCTTAATATAAAATTGTTAATAACTTTTTGACCCGAGATTTTTTAGTCTCGGGTTTTTTGATTATATTTACTTTATAATTAAATAATCATATAATAAAAAACTCATAAATATGACAGGTAAGTATACACTCATTTTCGATGGTAACTTTTGGCTTCACAAAACTTATTTCATCGGACAAAAAATTAAAACAGGGAAACCTTTTAATTTCATTGACGAACCCGAAGCAGATAAGAATTTGCTTCTTTGGAAATTATCCGTGGATTTCTCCGCAGAAATTCGTCGATTCGAAGGAATTGTTAATCGCATTGTTTATACAGTCGATTCTTCTTCATGGCGAAAAACATTCTTAGATACGCAATACAAAGCTAATCGAGTAAAAACAACAACTATCGACTGGAATGCAATCTATGAAGTTCATAATGAATTCATTAAAGCTCTAGAATCTCTAGGTGTTATTGTTTCTCGAACTAAAGGTGCCGAAGCCGATGATTTAATCTTCGCTTGGTCATCCCATCTAAATCAAATAGGTCAAAACGCTATGATTATCTCAGGTGATAATGACTTACTTCAATTAGTTAATATGGATCAATCTTCAGGTGCTAACACACTTTATTATAACAAATTCGATAAAGATATTCACGTATTCCCTAAATTCGACACCTGGTTACATCAAGAAGAATATGCAACTACAAACGATATCTTCAATTTACCAACTGATTTACTTTCTAATACAAAACAAGCTCTTCGAGATATTGTAAAAGGAAATAAAATGAAAAGTCACGAAGTCAATGTAAATGAATTCTTATTCAAAAAGGTTCTTGTAGGGGATGCAGGGGATAACGTCCCACCTTTACATACTGTCGTTAAGGAAACTAAACGAGGTCCTATTACATATCGAGTTACCGATAAACACGTAGGTGAAATTATGAATGCCTTTAAAGAAGATAAAGTATTCATCAATAATTCTCACTTCTTTCACGATGAACACATCGAACATATCTGCGAATTAGCTAAACAAACTATTAAAATCGATCTTCCGATCGAGGATATTGTTAAAAAATGGAAAATGAATCGAGATCTAGTCTTCTTACATTCAAATTGTATTCCTGAAGAAGTTAAAGAACGAATGTTCGAATGTATCGAAATAACTAATAACCGACATCTTTCTGCTTCGGAAATTCATCAAATCTTAGACAAAGAACAAATCCTTGCAGAAACAACATACACTAAAGAGAAAAAAACTGAATTCAACGAATCTGGTTTATTCAATTCAATCGGTGTAGAAAAAATTAAACAAGAAGTCAAAATTAATGAAGAGCCAAAAGGATCTTTCGATGAAGGATTTTGGAATGACTTATTAAAATAATTAAAAACATGGACGAATTTTCAAAAACACGATCAGGTATGAAGCTACTAAACATAGATCTTCCTGCAATTGCTAAACAACTTGAGCGTATAGCTGAAGGTTTAGAAAAGAAGAATCAATTAGACGAAAAGAGATTGGTTCTTGAACATAGGAAACATATACGAGAAGGAAAACTTCTTAAAGGTAGTCAGATGGATGATATCGATGATACATCTGATCAAATTCCTTCATAATATAACAAACTAAATTTATGGAATTATTTGAATTTATGAAGGTCATGATTACTGACCCAAAAAGATATTCACAATTAAAAGCATCTGAAAAGGGAAGACATTTCTTTATGGTGCAAAGATTTATGTCGATTAAATTCCCTACAACAGCACAGCAACTTAATCGAGTTGGAATGAATGGATCTGCTGTAATGGATCTGTGGCAAAAGATTGCTATTCGATTCAACGGCAGAGTCCCTGGTTGGATATATACAAAGACTAAAAAAGTCGATTCTACAGAAACCAAAACGTTTAAACCTAACGCAGAAGCTGCAACAGTTTGGATGCAAAAGAATGGATTGACTGAAAGGGATTTGAAGGATGCAATCCGTTTCAATCCTGATGAAATGAAGAAAGTAATTTCATCAATAGAGAAACAAATTAAGATGTATGATTGATGATGAAGATATGATTACTAACGTAGTTGATCCTTTAATTCTTGAAATTTACCTTTATAAGAGTAATTACAAAGATAGACTTCTTATTTCTGCATTGAAAGAGAAAGCTTATATGGTTCGTATGTCTGAAATGATAGACGAAGACGATTCTTTCTTTGTTAGAGTGGAGGATGTTCATTACATATTAAGAGAGAATTTCAAAAAAGATATTAAGCAATTCGATTCTACCCCTGAAAAATCATTGAGTAATTTAGTTACTTCAATCTACTTTATTGATTCCATGATTAAATCTTTTGGTATGTTAAAATACTTCAAAGTTAATGTTTCGAAATCTGAAGTTTATACTCGAAAATCAAAAGATGTTATTACTTTTGAATTTAAAGTCATTCATTCTAGATTACATCTTCCTAGTTTTTGTAATGAAGAATTTCTAGAAAAATGTCAAGATATTTTTAGAAAAATAGGATTCTATAAGAAAGATCGATTCGATAAATCACCTTATTTCGAAACTACTGCCGTAGAATTTATCGATAAACTCATACAATACACACATAATATAGACGAAGACGAAGCTGTTTATGTCGATAATATACTTTCTATTCTTGGATCTAAAATAGAAAAGGACAATCCTGTTTTATTGATCATAGTTGAAGATTGATATATAGAAAAACTAGAAAAACAAAGAATTACATCTGGATGGCAACAAATGATCCTAGAATTGAAGAAATACTATCTTCATTAGAACAAATAAAGAAGAAATTACCTAATGGTGAATTAGAGATTATAAAACAATCTCAACTTAAACTCGGTGAAGATCAAAAAACTATTAAAGAAGATCTTGAATACTTTAAGAAAAGATTATTCAATCCTGACGATGGAGTAATAGTTCGAATAAATAAAAATACTGATTCAATATCTAGATTTGAAGAGGCTTTCGACGAAATTCCAGATCTAAGAAACAAATTAGAAAACCTTGACAAATGGAAAGAAGGTGTTAGTAAAGCTCTATGGATCGTCTACACTTCAATAGTCGGAATCATTCTATCACTTATCTTTGCTGCCGTAAATAAATAGGCAATGAATGAGATACGTATTAAATCTTACATCCAATAATATCACATACAAAGAAGGCGATTCTTTGTTAATTTCTTTTGCAGACCCTTTTTTGTATATTAAATCAATCGATGAAATATCATTCGATTTAATTCCACTTGACACTTTAGAAAACGGACATAATGTTCAATTAAGATGGTCATATGATGTAACTCAACTCGATCGATCTTCAGGGAAACCACATATTGTTTGGTCTTCATGGGTCGATTTTAAGATAGGTGGAGTTTTGAATCCTAATTTACAACAAATTTATTCAGAAATTCTTGCAAAATCGGATTCAATAGACATTCAATTACGTTTCGTTAGAAGAGGTCCTGAAGTTAATGCCATTCGAATAGACACGATTTTTCTAGAGGTAACACATAAACCTGCACCCGAAGAAATACTAAAAACTGGAGATTTATTTCCGGTTCAAAGTTCTTGTTCGGGAAGTTCTTGCGTTACACCTAATTTCAATAGTGGAATTTCTCTAAATTGCAATTCCGATACTCTATTTCGACCTTATGATGTAATGGGTCCAGGTATTCAATTATGGAAAGATCTTTCATGTGCTGTTTCTGAAATGTTTGGTCATTGTGTTCGATATTTCAAAACACAAGCTAATCTAGAATCAGCAGATGCAGTTTTGAAAGAATACTCATTATACGAAGTTACTGACGTAAAGGATATTAAAGTCCTTGTTCCTGACAATGCATTCCCTGATAATGCTATTAAATTTATGCCATTTGATATGGATTTTGGAGATGGACTCGAAGTACATATAGTTAAAGAACATTTCGAAAGAGCATTTGGTCAAGATGATTTACCAGAACAAAAAGATTATTTGTATTTCCCTTTGATTGATCGTGTTTTTGAGGTTCATTCAGCTTATCTTTTCAAGGACTTTATGGCAGCCGAAGCTTATTATAAAGTTATGCTTTTCAAATGGCAAGATAAAGCTAATGTAATGAGAGAAAATCCAGAAATTGCTCAATATATCGACGACCTTACAGAAAATTTCGATGAAATTTTACAACCAGAAATTGATAAGGAATATCTTGATATTACAAAACCTCAGCAATATAACACAACTGCGGTAGGAGGATTTGATAAAGTTAGAAATGAAATAAATACAAATCTTAAAATAGATATATCGGATCTTACAAATTACTTTACTGTTGTAGGTAAGTATTTTTACGATTTGAATTCTCAATTAACATGGGGAGACTTAGCTGTGAAATATAAATTAGCCGTCAATAGAAAATCTACGGAAAATACTGCATTCACTATGTGGTTCAAAACAACAAAGAAAGTTTTTAGTAATACATCAGCTAATACTTCGGATATTCTACTTGAAGGTTATAATGATTCGACCGAAAAGGGATTCAGATATACTCTTAATTATTCTCCAGGAACAACAGCTAATTCTGCTATTACCTCATCTATTACAGCGAAAATAAACGACGAAGTAATAGATTTCCAAATTCCTATATTGTCTCCAGAGAAATGGTATGGATTGATTATTAATCACGGTAATGAATTTTCTCAATTATCTGTTTTCATATGGGAGATGAAATATAACCAAAATCAACCTCAGCAAAATAAGACAACAGATCTAAAGTTAATTTATTCTAGAGTTTCTTCAATAACACCTTCTGATGTTATAAGCGGAACTAATTTTGAACTACGATCTGGAACTTTAGGAATTACTAATGTTCGTATTATGTCTGAACTTATTGAGGAAGAAAAACAAGCTCTGTTCTTAAATCAATATGTCGTTAGAGAATCCAGATACGGATTGATTATCGATAATGCTATACCACCTCTTCGAATGATCAAAGAATACATTCGATAAAGTATCATATAATAAAAGAAAAAAATCACATGGAAGAAGACAATAAGGACTTAGATCCAGTAAGAAGAAGCATAGATGATTTGTTAAATGACGACAATTTACCAGCTCCTATATCTTCAGGCTTACCTTCGTTTAATGAACATGAACCAATGGATTATGTTGGTGCTAAAACATCATCTACTAATGATGCTAAGAGATTAATGAATTCGCTTCTTAAATTCTATCTGTCGAATGAATTAATCGAAAAGAATGAATATGTTCAACTAAAAGCTAAAGTTGATGTAATGACTTTGTCCAATTTAATCAATCAAATGCAAATTGCTGAACATGCTATAACAACATTAATGAGAACTATAGATTCAGGAGAATTTACTCCTAGGATGTTTGAGGTTCTTGGTGGCCTTCAAAAAACCATGTTAGATATTATGAAGCATCAAACACTTCATATGATGGCTGCTGAAGAAAATATGAAGAAACTTAAAAGAGATATCGATATATATGCAAACACAGGAGCTATTGAAATAAAAGAGGTTAAAACTTCAGGAACTGTAAATAGAGGAACTCGAAATTTAATGAAAGATATTCAAGCTGAAATAAGTGGAGAAGAAGAAATTTCTAATGAAGATTTTGATTCAGAAGAACAAACAGATCTATAACAAATGTTCAGAGTTAAAGAATATAAAGAGGAACAAGACGATAAGATAGTTTGGAACACTGAAAAGGTAGAAAAACTTCTTGCTTCTATGGAAGAGGGGTATGCAACTGCCGATCATCCTTTTTATGAAGGAAGTCCTGATTATAAAAAAGGCAATATCGTATTTGAATATACTGATTGGGAGTATGAAGAAGTAAAGAGGTGTGCTAAGGATATTATTCATTTTGCTAATCTTTATTGTACCGTAATGACGGATGAAGGTTATATGAAGATCACTTTAAGACCTTATCAAGAGATGGTTCTTCGTACGTATCAAGATAATCGATGGAATATCTTTATGGCAGCTCGTCAAATTGGTAAAACAATTACATCTTCTATATTCTTAACCTGGTATCTTCTATTTCACTTTGATAAAAACGTTCTTCTTATGTCGAACAAAGGAGCTACAACGAAAGAGATTATGGATAAAATAAAAGCTATCGTTGAAGGTCTTCCCTTCTTTCTAAAACCAGGAGTTGTTAAAAAAGACGTTATGACTATGATATTTGATAATAAATGTCGAATTATAGGTCAAAACACTACAAAAACAGGAGGTATCGGTTTTACTATACACCTCTTATTCCTTGATGAATTTGCTCACATTCAAGAGAGTATTAAAAGACCTTTTTATGAGAATGTTTATCCTACACTTTCTTCGTCTAAAATATCTCGTGTTATCATTACAAGTACACCTAATGGATATGATCTATTCCATGATCTTTATGAAGGAGCTATAAGTGGAATGAATGAATATAGTGCAATAAGAGTAGATTGGTGGGATGTTCCTGGAAGAGATGAAGCTTGGAAGATGAGAGAAATAGCTAACTTAGGTTCTGAAGAAGCATTTAATCAACAATATGGTTGTCAATTCTTATCAGCATCTTCATTATTACTTTCATCTGAAGAACTCTTAAAAATTAAGAAAAATGAAATTGATTTTGAATTTCGAGAAGTAGATCCACTTGATGATCTTTGCATCGATTATTCAGGATTAAGATGGGATCCTAATTTCGACTTAGAAGAAATAGAAAGCAATCAAAATTTCTTTATGATGTCAATAGACTTATCCGAGGGGGTTGGTAGAGATTTTACGATATTCAACATATTCAAAGTAGTTAATATAGAAGACTTCGAAATCAAATCGATAACTTCACCTAGTTCTATTTCTGATTTCTTTGGTATTGAACAAATAGGCGTTTTTAGATCCAATTTACACTCAATAGACGATGTATCGAAAATCTTATATACACTTTGTGTTAATCTTTTTGATCAAGAAAATCTTCGATTAGTAATTGAATATAACACTTACGGTTCACACTTAATGAAGAATCTAGTAACTCTTTATCCTGCATCGAATGATTTTGATGAAGAAACTATTGTTAGATATTTTCATCGAGTAGGAGCAAGAACTAAAAGTCCAGGACTTAGAATTCAAAAAGATTCTAAAAAACTTTATTGCGAAAAAGTAAAAAAACTTATATCTCAAGGAAGAATAAAGCTAAAAGAGAAGAAAACTATACAAGAAGCAGAACTTTTTTCTAGAAATCCAAACGGAACATATTCAGCTCAAGCCGGTAACGATGATCTAATGATGACTGTTGTTAATAGCTCTTCGTTTTTCGATACTTTAGATTTTGTCGAAATCATTGAAGAATACTATGATTTTATCGATGAAAATCTGCAGAAAGAAATGGATGGTATTCTTTATTTTGATGACGAAGAACAAGATTCTATGTATGATTTCATATAAAACATTTCAATATGAGTTGAGATATATACCATAAAAAAATAGTATAACAAATGGCACTATCACCAAGTTTACAACAATTCAAATCTTCTGGTGTTTATCGCTTAGAATTTGATAAGAGCCAAATTATCAATATCCCAGCGGAGACTATTCGTCTTATCATTGGATTCTCAAAAAAAGGACCTTTTAATACTCCTGTTTTTATTCAAGATTCAGTGTTCTTTACGACAATCTTTGGAGAAATTGATACAACACTCGAGAGAAAAGGTTCTTTCTTTCATAGAACAGTACTTACTTGTTTAACGAGAGGTCCTGTTATAGTACTTAATCTACTTAACCTAACAGATTCAGACACTAGTCAATTCCAATCGATTTCTACATCTACAACGATGTATAATTCAGGAGCTACTGCCGCACCGGTTTCTTCTTTCTTTAATACAGATAAATTCTGGTTTACTGATCCTAATGCATTAGTTGATTACGCTAATATCAATCAATCTACTGCTGCAACAAGATTACTTAATTTTGCAAACGTAGGAAGAAAAACTATATCCGTAGTTACAAAAAAATCTGATATTCTAGGATTCGATATCCTTGCAAAAGATTGGTTCTCTGTAGGACAAGTCCCAGAATTCATAAATGAAAATGATTATATTAGTGATTATTTAGTTGATCTAATTGTAGTAGAAGGAGATTTCTCGGATTACACTTCTTTATCAATTGATCCAATTTATGGTCCTTATTTCGATACTACAGGACTTAAATATACTTATACAGATGCTTATGGATTTGTAAGAGATGGTTTAGATTCTTTCTTAGCACTACCTAGTGTTAATGTTCTTAGTGTTTATACGGGATCATTAATTCCAGAATTCCAAGATAAAAATGGAGCTAATCTTTATATTGAGGATTTAGTTAATCTTGAAACTAATAAAACAGGTCTTCTTTTAGGATTTGATAATGATCTATTAGACGATCAACCCGAAGATATTTCAGGTAAATTTATTGATTTAGTTGGTCATGGTATAGAATCAGAAGAACCTACAACTTTAGATTTCCTTTCTTATTACGGTCCAATTATTGATGAATATGATTATGCCGGATCTACTGGAGCTTTCTCTTTAGTAATTGCTGCAACTGGTGGATTAACTGCTAATGCTTTATTAAGTGGATCCACTGCTGCTGTAGGATCTACTGCTTATGTTTCTGGAACAACCTTTGATACTCTTACAATTTATGGTCCTTCGGCTGCTGCTGTAACTTCAGGAGCTTTTACTTCTGCTTTTGCTTCTGCTGCTGCATTCTCAACATTTAGAACAGATGTCGCTACTGATCAAACTTTTATTCAAGCTGCTATTAACGGAACTAACGTTGGTTCGTCTACAGTTAACTATGCAAGAGTATCTTCTGAGACTTATAGCTCGACTGCTGATACTTTAACTCTACAAATTAATAGATTCGTAGGAACTGGAATCACAGGACCTACTAGTGGAACAATCAGTTGGTTAAAAATTCTTTCTGCTGGTGTTACTGCTAGTTCAGGAACAACAGCTAATTTAGGAATAATTAAGAACACTAATCAAAAATTCGGAGATGGTGCTGATGTATTTGCATTTGTTAATTCTGATCTTTATCAAGATAATCTTAATGGTTTAATAGTAGATGGAGATAGAATCGGTCTTACTGGTGGTACTGCGCCTACTTCTTATGCTTATGCTGAATTTACTAGATTAACTGAAAATGATTTCGCTTCAACCGTTATAGGTGCAACATGTACTACATACAATGTATTTGGTGCTACTGCTCCTATTCTTTCACATGATATTAATTACTTAAAAATTGATGCTTTCACTGATCAAGATCTTACAGGTTCTACTGCAATAGCTATTCAATCTGATTATCATATCAATTCATTAATTGGAACAATCAACGAATCTTTAGAGGTAGATCAAACACTTACACCTAATAATCCTACAACTTATGTTTGGTTAGATAATACAGCAAGTGGACCTTTAGGATTAGATGGTTATACAGGGAAAATCAAAAAGGGTCAATACCTAGTAATGAACTTTGGTGGAACTGCTACCCCTACTATTACAAGTCCTGTTACAGGAGAATCTCGTTTGACTAAAATCATTTCAGTTTCACAAATATCAGATCCTACAAATGCTAATTATGGTAAGATCAAAGTTACAACTAACGAACCTATATACATTAATACTGGTGGTGGTGTTTGGGAGATTGAAAGATATAAAACAGTTACTGATTTCATTTCTCATTACAGATTCTCTACTTTAAGTGGTTATACAGTTACATCTGCCATGTTACCTAATGGTACATTAACTCGTCAAAACGAGATATTAGATGTACTTACAGATTCCGGAATTTATGATGCATTAATTGACCGAGAAGTTATTACTTATCGTTATATCGTCGATTCATTCGAAGGAGGAATTGAGCCTGCATCGAAAATTAGATTGTCTAAAATTTCAAAAGCTCAACAATCTTCACTTGCAATCTTAAATATGCCATCAATTAAACAATTTAGAGATAGTACAAATCCTCTATTCAAATTTAATTCTACATCTAATTTCGATCCAACTTATATTGCTACTGGAGGTAACTTAGATCTTAATCCATCTAATGTGTTTTCATTACCTGGTATTGCTGATGGATCTAACTATGCCGCTTATTATGGTCCTTATATGACTATTCGTGAAAATGGTAGAACTTTCAATGTTCCACCTGCAGCTTACGTATCTAACTTATACATCGACAAATATAATTTAGCTCTTCCTTATTCAATCGTTGCAGGACCTCGTAGAGGAGTTGTAACAGGAACTGGAGTTGTTGGAGTTGAATATGCATTCGATCGAACAGATCTTGATGCAATTGAACCATTTGGTTATAACTCAATCTTAAACAAAAGAGGTTTCGGATTAGTAATTAACTCTAATCAAACTGGTCAACAAACTGTTAAATCTGCTCTTTCACAAATTCATGTTAGAGAGTTATTAATATACATTCAAGATGGTATCGAAGCTATTCTTAAGAATTATCGTTGGGAGTTTAATACTGCACAAAATCGTTTAGAAATTAAAACTTTAGCAGACAACTTCTTAACAGGAATTCTTTCAGATGGTGGAGTTTATGACTTCCAAAACATTATGGATAGTTCAAATAATACACCTGAGATTATCGATTCTAATATCGGTATACTTGATACTTACATTGAACCAGTAAGAGGTATGGGAATCTTAATTCATAGAACTACAATTCTTAAAACAGGATCTATCGCAACTGGTAACTTCATTTAATAGTCAAAGGGAGATCTTCGGATCTCCCGAATGACTTTAGATAAATAAAAAAAACAACAAAACATGAAACTAACTAAAGAACAAATCCTAGGTATTGTCAGACACTCGTTAACTTTTATTGGTGGTATATTAATCACTAAAGGTTTAATTGACGAAACTACAGTAACTGAAATTATCGGTGGAGCTATTACACTTACCGGTTTAATTTGGTCAGTAATCG
>Ga0247836_1002591_pt1 | contig 25955 bp, 21 predicted proteins | sample LaCruzMarch2015__4_FD_187116 | JGI IMG/M metagenome (GOLD analysis project Ga0247836, IMG submission 187116) | Freshwater microbial communities from meromictic Lake La Cruz, Castile-La Mancha, Spain - LaCruzMarch2015_14m | ecosystem: Environmental > Aquatic > Freshwater > Lake | place: Spain... | reverse complement strand
CCCGGGAATGCAGGCCCCGACCACGTCGTAGCCCGACCAGGGCTCGCGGGACAATCCGAGGGTAAGGTCCCGGATGGCCTGCGGGCTGCCGACGACCAGCAGGCGGGTGACGCACCGGCCGTGCTGCGTGCGCAACCGGACCACGACCCGGCGGGCGACCCATCGCGACGCCAGCAGCAGAACTACCCCTAAAGGCAGGGCCACCATGAGATAGCCGCGAGCGAGTTCGAGTTTGAAGAGCATCGAGATGATGGCGACGGTGCCGAAAACCGAGATCGTGGCCCACCACACCCGCCGGTATTCCTCGACGCCGGATCCGATGACCCGGGTGGACCGGGCGCCGTTGATGGTCAGCGCTGCCATCCACCCGATCGCGATGGCGATCGACACCTCCAGGTAGGTGATGTTGCGGAGCAGTGGCAGGGCGCCACCACTGGGGGCCGAACCAAACCGGATCCACTGTGCGATCCCGACGGCCGCGACGATGGCGATCAGGTCGGTGAGCGCCAGCCAGCGGCCGTAGGTGCTCTGCCAACCGGCCGTTGAAGCCCCGGCCTCCCGCATCGCTGCCGGGTTTGCTGAGGTGATCGCGGTCCCCGATCGCGGTTCAGGTTCGACCCGCCGCAAATTAGCTGCTCTAGCTGGGGACCCCACGACTCTCCTCCCGCGATTCTCAGGTTCCTCTGAGAATAAACCAAGGCGTCACTGTTTGCCAACCGAATGGATTTATTGGGGACTTTCGGCCCTTTAGCCGCGCCTGGGCTAACCGGGGGCCGCAGGCGCCTGCGGCACCCGGACGGTAGCTAGCAGCGAGCGGTGATCAGATCCGGGCATCTCGATGGTCATCACCGAGGAGACGACCGCGTTGCGAGTGAGCACGTGGTCGATGGTGATCACGGGCGGAAACCGGGTGTCGGCGGGAAACGTCGGGGCAAAACCCGATCCGGTCTGCTCGACGGCGTCGTGGTAGCCGTCGGTCAATAGGTCGCGGAACTGGCGCATGTCCGGGGTGCTGTTGTAGTCGCCCCCGACGATCACCGCCCCGGGCCCGGCGGCGGCGGCGAAGTTGTCCAACTGGGCCTTGGCGCCAGCCATGCCGTCGCGCCAATCCTCGACGGTGTTCACCCGATCCGAGACCGGAGACATGATGGGGGCGCTCGCCAGAACCGGGTCGTGGGCCACTCCGGGGATCTGCAGGCGCGCGGCGGGCATCTGAACGCCGCGGTGCCGCGATGCCGACAGTGGGATGAGCGGGTAGCGACTCCACAGGCCAATGCCCCCGGGGCCTGGCGCGGGGATGAGAAGTGAGTGGGGGAACGTTTCGGCGATCCCGGCCTGGTTGAAGCGGCCGACTGCCTCCGGCGTCAACTCGGCCACGGTGATCACGTCGGCACTGGACTTGGCCAGCCCCACGAAGAACACCGGGTCGGCGCGGCCGTAGCGCAGGTTCGACGAGAGCACTCGAACGTCTGTGTGTACCCCGACGTCGGTGGGTCGCGCCACGTAGTACCAGGAAGCCTGTACCGCCACGGTGATCATGAGCAGGATCACCGCGATGATCGAAAGTAAGACGCGGCGGGAGAGCACCGCCAGGATCAAGGCGATGACAGCCACCACTGGAACGAAGGTGGATCCGACGGCCAGGACGAGGCGGGGGATCGTCGAGACCGGTTGCCGCCGGGCCACCAGGGCGACGGCGACGAACGCCAAGGCGATGACCGCGAGGATCGCCGGCAGCAACCGGTGCCGGGTTCGGCCACCTGCGTATCTACCGGTCACTGGATCCTTCCGGCGCATTGATAATCTAAAAGTTACTTACTACCAGGGGAGTGAACTGCGCGTGGTTGACGACGACATGCCGGTCGAGGTTATCGACGACACACCACCGACGGTGACCCCACGCACCCCATGGTTCAGGCGGTGGGGAACTCTGGTCGGCATCGCTGTGGCCTTGGCGGCGGTGATCGCCGCGTTGGTGTTCATCAATGGGCGCGCTGATCAGAAGGCGGTCGATGCGTCGCAGTCAGTGCCGAGCCTGACGATCCAGCAGTACATCCAAGACAACGGGATCATTTCGACACCGGTGCGTCTCGGCGATCCGGGGGCACCGAAGATCGTGATCGCGTTGCCGCAGGGTTGGTCTGATCTGGGGCCGGACACCCCCGAGTGGGCGTACGGGGCGGTTCAGGCCGACAATTCACCGAATCCCGACGATCCGCCGACTATTACGGTGCTGCTTTCTAAGCTGACCGGTGACGTCGACCCGGCAAAGATCCTTGAGTATGCGCCCGGGGAGCTAATGGAACTGCCGAATTACGTGGCGGCGAACGAACCCATGACCGACAAACTCAGCGGATTCGACGCCATCCAGCTGGCCGGCCTTTACGAGAGGGACGGTACGCAGCGCACCATCGCCCAGAAGACGGTGGTGATTCCCGCTAACGACGCCGTTTATGTGCTGCAGATGAACGCCGACGCGCTCAAATCCGATGCCATCGCCCTGATAAAGGCGACCGACGTGATCGACCGGGAAACGAAAATCACGCCCTGATCGTGCGACGGCACAGTTCCATGATCGGCGGCAACAGGTCGGCGATCTGAGCGCCGACGGCGGCGAAAACCTCAGGGCTCTGACCGATCGGATCCGGGATATCGAGTTTGTAATTCGTGCCCAACCGAGGCCGCAACTGAGCAAGGTCGGATAGTAGCTCGGCGTCATTCATGGCCGCCAGGTGGGCCGCCTCGGTGAGGGTGAAGGTGCGCTGGAGTCGTCTTGGGGCGGCTTCTAAGACGATGTCGCGGTGGCTGCCTGTCATCGCGATGATGAGGTCGGCAGCGGAGGCGATTTTCGCCGTGAGTTGCCGTGCGGCGAAATCGGATGCGTCGCCGCCCAGTTCCTCGAGGACGGTGGCTGCATCCCGGTGAACCGGGTGACCGATCACCGCGCGGGTTCCGGCACTCGATGCCGTGAAGTCGGGTAACCCATGTTGGGCGGCGTAGGCCACGGCAAGTCGCTCCGCGGTTGGAGAGCGACAGATATTGCCGGTGCAGACGAACAAGAGGTGCATTTCTAGATTTTCCAGTCGACGCAGAGGGTGCTTATCAGGGCGCTACCGCGGTGTCGTTGTTGGCGGTGGCGAGCTAGAAATCCAGCCGTTACTGGTCATGATGGAATATGTAGCACCGCTCGGTGCTCCCCACGCCGACGTGGCGCTATTCCACAATCCGCCCATTGATTCATATCCAAGACACAGCAGGTTGTCGGCGACGGCGGAGGTGCCGAGGTTGAGAATGGAGATCGTCTGCTTTGGGGAATACGGGATCACGCAATCTTTGATCCGGGCGTTCGCGGACCCTTTTGCGCCGCCGTCTTGTACGCCGTAGAGGTTATTCGCTATCGAACAAGTCTGTATCAGAGCATCAGCCGAGTTAGCAATGGCAATTCCGGCGCCGACGCAATCATGTACGTATGCCCCCATGATTTGATGCGATTCACCCGAGACAGCCATTCCTTCACTTCCCGAGAACCCGAACTCACCGCCGACGATACTCACCCGTTTCGATCTTTCGGTCAGTGCAACTCCGCGCGCGCCGTTGCGGAGGGCGCTGCAGTTGTTCAGGGTAACGTCTTGGGCTCGCATCTGAAATCCAACTACAGCCGCTCCGCCGTCGAACGCGTGACAGTTATTGAACTCAATATGCCGGCCGAACTCGTGCGTATCCCAGATGGCCCATCCGTTTGGTGCCCCGTAGCCGACTCCGTTATTGACCTGGACTTGTATGGGCCCACCCCAGAAAGTCGCATCCTGCGGGCCACTGCCACGTTCTTCAGCAACGGTGGTGAAAAGGTGCCGGGTGTTCGAGCCATGAAGATCGTCGACGCGGATCCTCGCCGAACTCCCTCCGATCATTAGGCCGTAACCGAAGGATGAGCTGTAGAAGGGAAGCCCATCAATAGTGCAGCTGCTGATATGACCGTTGTATGAGTCATAGATCGCAATGCCGCCGATCATGTCGCGTATCTGCACATTCTTTAGCTGAAAGTTTTTCACCTTCTGGAGACGGATTGGGAAGCTGCCGTCGGTGCCGGCCTTAACTCCCGGGCCGCATTCGAATACCGCGCCATCGATAATGATGTCATCGGTGGTGGTGATTCTCCAGAACACCGCGGAATCTGGAGGCCTATACGAGTATTCCAACGGGCCGTCCAGATAAACGGTGGTGGCGTCCGTGGATGCGACGCTGTGAAACTCGCGAACGTGCCAGGGGCGAGCGCCGTAATCTCCAGCTAAACCTTGCGATTCAAACCCTATGATGTCGCCGACCAACAATTTAGCGGACTCTCCTGGCGGGAGCAAGACTGAGTGATTACCAGCTTCAGCGGCTGCTGTGAGGCGTGTTTTCGTCCCATCACTGCCCGCCGCGAAGAAAATCGCTGACCCCAACTGGTTGTCTATTGCGTTGACCTCGACTACCGCACCGTTGGCGAACGACAGGTGTGTGGCGGTCGGCATAGTGATCCGATTCGCATCCGGGGCGCCCGTGGTTCCGATCCGATAGCGACCCGCCGGAAAGTAGATTGGCCTAGCGCCACCAGTGGCAGTGACGACGGCTTGGATCGCATCGTGGTCATCAGTCACGCCATCGCCGGTGACACCGAAGTCCAACACATTGACCATCGAATTTGGTTCGGCGCTCGCGGTGCTGTTACGGCCAACTGCAAGAGTTGACGTCGCGGCTGCCCCAACACCGGCGGCGATACCGCGCAGTACTTTGCGCCGCGACATCCCTCCCCTCCAACCGTCGGATCGGGCGGCACCGGTAGATCCGCCGATCTCGCCTTCGGGCATTGGGGCTGATCCTTCGGGTTGGTTGTTAATTTTCGGAGCGGAACAAATGGCCGCAGACCGCAGCTAAAGGTGTTGACGGTCCGTCGGCGTTCCGATTGACAGCCACAGCGCCGTTAAACGGTTGCAGCTATTAACACTAGCCCGTCCTCGAACCTTCTCCGATGATGCGGCATTCCGCGTGTTCGCGTCGGACGCTCGACCGGACAGAAGGTTGTGTCAATCATCAAGGCCGCCGCGCAATCGTCTCGACCAGCGCCGCCAGCTGTCTCTGCGAGTCGTCAAGCGCTCGGCAGTAGGCCTGTCGGCTCTCATCGGAGGTGGTGGCCGATACCCGCGTGCCAACCAGTGCCGGCAGGGTTTCCTCGACAAACGACACCGTGCTCTGCGCAAGTATGGCAGGGCTGGTCTGCAATTGCTCAGGTATTGATCCCTGCCTCGTCGTCACGCAGAGTGCACCGGCCGACATCGCCTCGTAGAGGACCAATGGGACCGCTTCGTGGACGTAACGTGACGGAAACACGAAGTGGGTGATCTCTTCAAAGAAGCGGCGTTTCGACTGGCCTGTCAGGAGTCCTCGGTATTCGAAACGGTCACCCATTTCGCGGGCGGCACGGTCGAGATGCCCAAGCGATTCGTCGTGGACGGTAGGCCCACCAATGATGAGTTGTACTGAGACACCGGCCCGTTGAAGCCCAACAGCGAGATCGACGACCTCGCCAAGCCCCTTCTCCGGACTGAGGTTGCTGAGATGCCCTAGTACCAGATCAGGAGAGTCCGCCTTGAGCGGCAGTTCCAGAAGCGTTCGATCAATGAACCCGGCGTTGCCGAGCACCACTGTTCGGCGAATTTCAGGCACGGCGCGACGCAAATCACTCGCCATGGAATGGGATAGCACTATGTGATGGGCGTTCGATCCGGCAGCGCGCGTCAGCGCGACCATTCGGCGCTTGCGTGTGCGGACGTATGCGTAAGAATGGTGGTGGAGGAACACCCGTGCGCCTGCCAACCGCGCCAAGCCGGCTAGCGCCGTGGTCAACCACATTCCGCGGTCGGCTTTTACGGCGATGTAAACCGCATCGGAGCCCCGGATTGCACGCCAGGAACTCGCAGATCGACGGACTATGACGATCCCACGTCGCAGTCCTCTTGCGTCGCCCTCGCAAGTGTCCGCGATTCGGATCTGCGGGAAATGCTGTGCAAGTTCAGAAGCCATGTATTCCATGACCATTGACTGTCCGTGTATCGGCGGTGGCATCGGGCCAATGAGGGTTAGTCGCACTTCTCCTGCATCACAGGTGTTGCTCAAGCTGACTGGCGGTTCTTGACGGACTGCGTCAAAGTTTCGTGGGTCCACCAGCACTGTCCCGATCTTTCTCCGCAGTTCGGAAAAGCCGCTCATGTCGCAGTCATCCACTCTCCTGGTTAGGGAGCGCAGATTGATATACAACTCTCCCATCACTGTGTGATGCGCGGCGGGCCACGCCTCAGAGTCTGCTGCACGAAGGCCGTCCAAGTCGATTCATAACGCACTTAGATTGCTGGCCGAAGCCAGCAAAAAGACGTTCATCAAGGATTTCCTGGCCTGCTATCCTCTGTTTCCCAAGCGCGTTCAACAAAGCTTCAGGGGGCCGCAAATGTTTGATGCCGCGAGCGAGTCGGTGCGAAAACTTCCCCTTTTTCCCTTTGTGCGCTCCGTGTATCGCCGTTTCCGGACAGCAACCCCTCGTCACCCCTTGCAAGAGATGAAGACAGTCGGCGGATATCCTCTAAAGCGCCTCGGCACGGACTATGGGGGCTGGACTTTTGTGGATGATGCGAATCTGTACGGGTCGACGATCGTCAGTGCCGGACTCGGTGAAGATGCCTCATTTGACGTTGAGTTCGCCCGACAATACGACGCCAAAGTGATCATCGTGGATCCGACCCCGCGGGCCATTGCGCATTTCAATGCGCTGATGGCCGAAATTGGAAACGGAAAGCGGCGCAACTATGTGAGCGGCGGCAAGCAGCCCGTTGCCGCCTATGATCTGCGTGGTTTGAGTCCCGCAAACTTTACACTGGTCTCAAAAGCATTGTGGAACACACGGGGGACGCTGAAGTTTTTTGAACCAGCCAACTCAACCCACGTATCATATTCTATTGTCAATTACCAGCAAGATTACGGGCAGGATTCAAAATACCTAGAAGTCGAATCGATCACCGTCGCGGAATTGCTGGAGCTGACCGGCCTCGATAGAGGATTGAAGTTGCTGAAACTCGACATCGAGGGAGCGGAGGTGGAAGTCATTTCCGAGTTGCTCGACGGGCACCTGCGGCCAAATCAGATACTCGTCGAGTTCGACGAATTGAACGTGCCGTCCCGGAAAGCTTTCGATCGAATCGATTTCGTCGATTCTAAGTTAAAGGCTCATGGCTATAAATGCATCTACACCGACGGGCAGGCGGATTTCCTGTATGTCCGATCTGCTGATGAAGGTGCCCCTTCGCAGTAGGTAACCGGATCGATCAGCCAAGGAGTGCTCTTCCAGTGCGAAAGAATATACCGTCACACTGAAGCATTCGCCCAGTCGAAGGGTCAAAAAATCCCGGCACTATGCTCCAGAGTTCGAAACCTGTCGCCTCGATTTGGGAAATCAGTTCCTTCCACAACAGTTGTCCCTCGTACAGGGGATGGAGTGACAGTTCGATCTGGATACCGCGAATTTTTCCCAAAACCGCCGACGCGCCCTTCAAGACATGCTCTTCGTAACCCTGGGTGTCGATCTTGAGAAACGAAGAACGCGACGAATCGATGAACGGGTGACGGACGCTGTCGAGTCGGCACAACGGAGTTGTCTCCTGTCCGATGTACACCGACTCCGGGGCCGCTGCCCGGTGCTGCTCGAGCATTTCCAATATCGAGCTGCTCACTGAATTTCCAGCCACATTGATTTCCGCTTGCCCGTCGGTCGCGCCGAGCGCCATTCGCGGGGCGATCTCCCAACGGTCGTCGTGCGTCGCTGCCGCAACTAAGAGATCGTGTGGTGCCTGAAGCGGCTCAAAGGAGAGAATTCGTCCCTCGAAGCCGGCATCTCGCATTGACCGCGCGTAACCACCGTCGTTTGCCCCGACGTCTAGTACTAGGTCTACACCGTTAGCTTGCATCATCGTGGCGACACGCAGCGCCGCTGACGTGCCGCTGTGGTAGCGGTCAACCAATATTCCGCGACGTCGCAGGAAACCTTTGGTCGAGACAATAACGGGCCGTGGAATCTTCACTCGGCGAGTTCCCTTCGCTTGGATGCTGTGCGTCTCATGAGTCCGGTCACCTACCGGTGGCGGCCCTTACGATTGCGCCTTTTCGTCCCACTCGCTCGAAGGGCAGGTCGTGATGCGAGATGAACTCTTCATAGGCCTGTAGTGAGCCGTCCCATGGAGTGTCTGCCAAACAATCGTCCAGCACGATTCCGCCACCGTCGACGAGGTGGGGATAGATTGCGTCCAGGACGTCGATAGTCGGCTGATAGAGGTCGATGTCGAGTAGGACAGCGCCGATCTGACGCAGCGATGACCATTCAAAAGTCGCTGCGTCGCCCTTAATCGTACGGAATCGGTCGTAGCCGAGATCAAGGAGATTCAGCCTAAATCGGTCCTCGTCTCCGTAGCGAAATGCGTCATAGTCGCGCTTAAATTTCTTGCGGCTACGAACTTCGTGTTCAACACTCTGGTCGGTGAAGCCGGAAAAAGTATCGAAAAGGTGCAGAGTTCGTTCGTCGCCCGTTGTAGAAAGATGCTCGAGCAAGAAAACCGAAGTTTCACCCTTTGCGACGCCTATCTCAGCTATCGCGGCATTGGAACTTCTTGTTGCGTCAATAAAGTTAATCAGCGCGCACAGCTGCCCAGGATCGATCTTGTAGCCGTATTTGGGGGCCATCAGCCGCCGCAAAAGTGGAGTCCGATAAATCGCGTATTTCCCCACCTCCGCTGCGCGCATTTCTTCCTTTTCTGTTCAACGGTCTGGCCGCCACCGCGGAAATGTCCAGTGCTTGATGCTACTGCCGGCACCGTTGGGGCGATACGCGGGCCGCTGATTGCCTTAGTGCGGGCGCTTCCGTGGGGCGGTCGAGCCCTTCCCACACCCTGGGATGCCGACCCGGCCAGAACTCGGCTCAGGGTGGATGCACTTCACGCAGCCCCGTGTGGTTTGGTAGTCCCGTGGTGGGCCCGCAGTTTGAGGTGGACGAGCCTCGCTTCAAGATCGTCGTGCACGATTTCTCGGGCCACCCGGGTCAGATACGGCTGAGCCGCGAGCTTGCCCGGCTCGGACACGTCGTTCAACATCAATATTGCGAGTCGTTCACAACGGGTCAAGGTGCGACTGCCTGGGTCGACGGGGACCCCGAGTCATTTTCAGTAAAAGGTATCTCGCTGGGCGCCGAATTTGATCGCTACTCCCCGCTGAGCCGCTTACTCCAAGAGTTCAGGTATGGGTGGCTGGCAATCCGCGCTGCAGTGTCATTCCGACCGGACGTCGCAATCTACTCCAACATGCCCCTTGTTCCACTGGTGATGGTGTCCGTCGCACTGAAGGCTCGACGCATCCCGTTTGTCCTCTGGTGGCAGGACGTCTACAGCGATGCGATCGGCACTCACGCTCGTGCGCGCTTGGGCCGTTTGGGGGGCGTCGTCGCGTGGTTGGTGGACCGCGCTGAATGCGGTTGTGCGCGCCGAGCGGCCGCTATAGTTCCGATAACGGACGCGTTCGTAGATCGCCTAGTCGATTGGGGAATCGAGCAAGAAAAGGCGACGGTGATCCCTAACTGGGGAGCGCTCGATGAGGTTGTCCCACGACCTCGCTCGAATTCGTGGTCCGCGGCTCACGGACTAGATGCCGAACGCGTCGTGATGTACGCGGGAACGCTGGGGTTGAAACACGACCCCTCCGTCATCGCTGAATTGTTACGGTGCACGCCCCCCGATTGCCGGGTCGTCGTTGTGTCACAAGGACTGGGCCGTCAATGGCTCGAGGAGACCTGCGGTGCCAACCCTCGACTCCTACTGCTCGACTACCAGCCATACGAGCAACTTCCGGATATGCTCGCCAGCGCGGACGTGCTTGTGGCGATACTCGAGGAGGACGCCAGTCGATACTCGGTGCCTTCGAAGGTTCTGAACTATCTATGCGCCGGCAGGCCCGTCTTGGCGATCATGCCCTCAGACAATGCCGTCGCGCAGGTGGTGACCTCTAACGAGGCTGGTATCGTCGTTGCTCCGGGCGATTATGCGCACGTAGCAAACGCCATTGATATGCTTCTCTCTGACGAGCAATTGAGGACACGCATGGCAGAGAACGCGCGGAGTTATGCTCAAGAGGTGTTCGATATGAACGAAATAGCTAAGAGTTTCGCGCGCGTCATAAACCGGGCGGCCGCTGCGGGTTCAGTGGAACGCACCGACCGATAATGGGAACCGTCGAAACTGCCGCGCTTACGAGATCCGGAGGTATCCATGGGTAGCAAAAAGGTTCTGATCGCCGGTGGCGGCGGATTCATCGGTGGGCATCTCGCAAAGACATTGAGCGAGCAGGGCGCAAACGTTCGCTCCGTCGACGTCAAACCTCTCGACGAATGGCATCAGACTCCGTCCGGTGTAGAAGCTCTCCGTTTGGACTTGTCTCAGGTTTCGGACTGCGCAAAAGCTGTGGACGCGGTCGACACCATCTACATGCTGGCTGCCGATATGGGCGGTATGGGTTTCATCGAGACCCATAAGGCGGAGTGCATGCTGTCGGTACTGATTAGCACTCATATGCTTATTGCAGCCCGCGATGCGCAAGTTGATCGTTTCTTCTACTCGAGCTCGGCGTGCGTCTATGCCGCAGACAAACAAACCGACGCTGCCGTCACTGCGCTCAAAGAAAGTGATGCCTACCCGGCTATGCCTGAGGATGGTTATGGCTGGGAGAAGCTATTCAGCGAGCGCATGTGCCGGCACTTCCGAGAGGACTTCGGCCTGCAAACCCGCGTCGCGCGCTATCACAACGTGTACGGCCCAGTGGGCACGTTCGACGGAGGCCGTGAGAAAGCACCGGCCGCTCTCTGTCGCAAAGTCGTCCAAGCGGTTCTGAGTGGTGACCACGAAATCGAGATTTGGGGCGACGGTGAACAGACTCGCAGTTTCATGTTCATCGATGATTGTGTAGAGGGAACAATCCGCATCGCGGCAGGAACTAGCACGGAACCGGTGAATCTCGGCAGCTCTGAACTCGTCAGCATCAATCAGATGGTCGGAATCCTCGAGGAGATCGCCGGGATTAAGCTCAGACGTAGTTACAAACTTGATGCGCCACTAGGCGTCCGCGGCCGCAATAGCGACAACACGATGATCGAGTCGATCTACGGTTGGGAGCCCTCGACCCGCCTGGCAGATGGTCTGGAACAGACTTACCGCTGGGTGCACCAACAAATGACGGCCTGACCTGCGGTCGCGGCTTCCTGGCGAGACCTGATCGCTGCCAAACTCGGTACAAGGTGGAATAAATGGGTTGTCGCATCGCGGTTTTCGGGACTGGCTACCTGGGTGCGACCCATTCCGCGTGCATGGCTGCATTGGGGCACGAGGTCATCGGCGTAGACATTGACAATGCAAAGTTGGAGCAGCTCGCGCGCGGGAAAGCTCCGTTCTTTGAGCCGGCCCTCGATCAGCTTCTCAAGGACAACTTGGACGCTGGAAGGCTTCGCTTCACCTCCTCGTACGCTGAAGCTGCGGAGTTTGCCGATGTTCACTTCATTGCTGTTGGAACTCCCCAGAGAAGTGGGGAGCTGGCCGCGGACTTGTCGCACGTCGATGCGGTTATCCAGGCCCTAGCGCCGAACCTGACGAGACCCTCGGTGATCTTAGGGAAATCAACGGTTCCGGTGGGGACTGCCGCGGGTGTGAGCGCTGAAGTCCAGCGCCTCGCGCCGGCGGGCGAAGCCATTGAAGTGGCCTGGAATCCCGAGTTCCTTCGGGAGGGTTATGCGGTGCAGGACACGTTGCTTCCAGATCGGATCGTGTTGGGCATCGATCCCGAGCGGATTGGTCGAGCTGAGGCCGTTGCGAGAGTTGTGTATGCGAACCCCATCAGCAAAGGAGTGCCATTCCTGGTGACCAGCCGTGAGACGGCGGAGCTGGTCAAGGCGGCTGCTAACGCGTTTCTGGCTACAAAGATTTCGTTCATAAACGCCGTATCAGAGGTCTGCGAGGCAACCGGCGCCGACGTTGTGGATGTCGCCGATGCGATTGGGCTTGACACCCGGATCGGAAGGAAATTCCTGAATGCCGGCATCGGCTTCGGCGGTGGCTGTTTACCGAAAGATATCCGGGCCTTGATGGCTCGCTCCAGCGAACTCGGCGCCAATCAGATGCTGACGCTTCTGCGTGAAGTCGACCTCATCAATCGGGGTCGGCGCATCAAGATGACAGAAATCGCGCGAGAAGTCGTTGGTGGTTCGCTGGTCGGCGCGCGGGTCGCGATTCTCGGCGCTGCTTTCAAACCTGACTCTGACGATATTCGCGATTCGCCGGCGTTGAGTATTGCCGGGCAGATACAGCTTCAGGGTGCTTCCGTCACGGTTTACGACCCCAAAGCCATGGAAAACGCTCGCAAACTCTTCCCGACGCTGGAATACGCGCCCGATGCGGCGGCGGCCTGCCGGGCAGTCGATGTCACGCTTGTCCTCACCGAGTGGTCGGAGTTCCGCGAGTTGGCTCCGGACTATCTCAAATCAGTAGTCCGCCATCGCCGGATAATCGACGGCCGGAACTGCCTCGATCCGCAGCAATGGCGTGATGCTGGCTGGATCTACCGAGGGGTCGGTCGGAAATAACATCCGGCTCGACTATTAGGCGAACATTTTTTGGACTCCGCGAGCGAAGTTATTGATCATATCGTTCAACAATGGATATGACTTCCTCGAATGTATTGGCCAAACTTTTTCATTATTCGATGTGCGAATGATTAGCTGGCTGAACTCCGCCACGCTGTTGCGGGACTCAAAAACATCACGCTCAGGGGCGAGGTAGTCGTATTCAGGGGCGTGGAACTTCCAATCGGTCGTCAGAATTGGTATTCCAACCGCTAAGGAGTCGACTGCCACGAGTCCGATTCTCCCCGGATTCAGCAGCGCCTGCGATATTCGCATGATCAGTGCCTTATCGTTGGATCCGCTGTAACCCAACATAACCACCTGGCCCCTTTGGATGGCCGGTGCGAGCAAGTGGTGTAGCTCACCAGTTCCACCGACAACAAGTTTGATCTGCCCATCGACTCGCCAGAGATAGTCCAAGACTTCGGCGAGGAAGTCGACTCGCTTTGGTGCGTCGAGACCTCCGATGAAGCCGAAGGTCTTGCCGGGGGTCAGCGAATACTGTTCGGCAAAATCCTTGACATCGTTCGTGCTGAGTATCTGGTAGGCGTCCAACAGGGCGCTGACGTCGATAGAATTCATCACGGGAGTGACCTTCTCGGCGGATATCCCTTCTGCAAGAGCAGCTTCCGCGCATTGTTGTGTATACCCGAAGATGTGGTCGCTGTGTCGCATCTGCCAGCGTTCGAGCATGGTGTCAACAGGGTTGGGTGGACCTATCGTTCGCCCGATGTGACCCCATACGCCCACTCTTCGACCGCTGCGCTTCTTAGTGAGAAGTTCCAGGTGCAAGTCGATTGCCGTACCTCGCAGGAGGTGAATGACCCCATCACAATCACGCCAGTGTCGACTTGTCCCGTATCCATAAACCCGCGGTCCATTCCGGCCCACCACCAGTTCGTGGGGTGCGGCTTGGCGCAGCCAACTCGCAGTTTCAGTGGCGTCGCCTCGGCCCGCCAAAGATCCCGTGGGCTGACCGGCTATTACGACGCAACGCACTCCCGCGTCGGACAGGCGGTCGACGAGCCCCTCGAAAAAAGGGAATCTGTAGCGCGGGACGTAATCCTGAACGATTCCAAGTTGCAATGCTGCCATGGGTTTTTCAGTGCCCGGTCAGCAACGCCGGGAATCCGTTTCCCTTTCCTCTATCAGTCGCCACGCGGGTGCGGTCGCGAGCACGCCGATCCTACGCTTACCGGAGCGCCCGGGCCGGGTCTGGGTGGCACGTTCGTAGGTCTGAGGCCCGTTGCTTCCCTCATCTATCCGTAGCGTTACCACTTGGCATGCAGCAGTCAGACGCCCGACTGCCACTGGCCCAGATAGTGTTATAAATATGAGGCCATGAATGAAGAGGACTCTCCCGTCGCCGGTTCGACAACGTTAGTAGTTGAGCCGCATTCGCAGGGGCATCGTTTGTACTATTCTCGGCTACTGATCGATAAGTGTCAGGCACGAGGTGACCACGTAGCGATTTTAACTACACAAACAGCAGTAGAAAGTGCGGAGTGGCGCGTACATATCGGCGACCGTACCCCAACGATTGTGTTGAACCAGTTAAACAAATTTGCGCTGTCCGACATCGCTACGGTTTCCGATAATTTGGGAGCCAGCCTCACTATCGTGCCTGACGCAGACGGCTATCTTCTGTCTGCCTTTCGGGGTGACTGGACTGGGGCGGGGAATCTCAACATGCTCGTTATGAGATCCGACGTGCAGCCCGGGCCACCATTGTCGTGGTCAAGGCCGGCGAAGACTCTCGTCAAAAGGTCCTTGATTTTAGGGTCTGGCATGCGGTCGAGGATCCGGGTGTTTGTGCTTCGTAGTCCACTAGTTCGCCGAAGACGGCCACTACATTGGGTCCCCGATCCGGTGACCTTAGAGTGCACTTCGCAAGAAATCGTTGCCATGAGGAAACGTCTCGACAGTGATCTATATTGGTTTGGTGTATTCGGAGCGATCACCCCTCGCAAGCATCTGCCGCTTGTAATAGAAGCGATGCTAGACCAACCGGGCACTGGATTGCTGATCGCCGGATTTGTGGATCCGGCGGTGGCTGACGCTATAGCGCCGCTGATCGCAATATTCGTCTCGAATGGCGGCCAGGTGATTCAACTCTCCGGGACAATAACGGACGCTGAATTTGACAGTGCAATTGGTGCCGTGGATTGCGTTATTGCAGCCCATTCGAATGAAGGGCCCAGTGGGGTAGTTGCCAAGGCCGCTGCTTCGGGCCGTCGGCTCATTCTCGCGGGGGCGCAGTCGTTGCGGCGAGATGCCGCTTACCTGGGTGAACAGGCGACTTGGTCACCGCTGCGAATTGAGGATCTTCGCCGGGCGGTGCAACATGCACGGCGGTTGCCGGCGCCGGCTGAACCGGTTGAACTTGGTGCCGGCCATTTTCTGGAAACGCTCACATGGAGATAGTCGGCTCAGGTGTCCTCATTTCGCGAGGTGGGTCTGTCAACCAATCCCCGTCGCGCCTGAAATGAGCCCCAGTCGCGGATATGTTCGTGACGGCGCGGCAACCCTGAAATTCGCCATTGCCAATGGAACTACCGCGTTGGTAAGTGTTGGGCAGGGCGACAGTTGAACCAACGACGATCATTGAATATTCAGGTGTTGGCACTTGTGTTTGGCACCGGTGTGGCGCAACTTGTCGTGTCCGCCCTATACATATTGACGGCTCGCAGCATGCGTCCTGACGAATACGGTTCCGTGGTGACCGCCATCGGCCTCGGGGTGGCGGGCGCTGGGTTCGTGGATCTTGGCGCTAACGCGTACTGGGGTCGGGAGTTGGCGAGCTCCCGCATCACCCAGCAATCGTTAAATGTCCGCGTGACGATTCGATTTACTATCGTGTTGGTGGTCGCTGCGGTCGCAGTGGCGGTCTCGTTCTACGCCGCGCCTGTGTTCATCGCGACGGGTTTCGTCTTTGTCACCACGAGCATCGTCCAGACCGTGCTGGTGCCACTGCGAGCAATTCAACGCTCGGAGTCAGTCGCCTGGCTTGTTTTGGTGGGTCGACTGGTCGCTATCGCGATCTTTTTGGGCCAGATGGCGATCGGGGTCGGTGCGGGCCATGCGTTATGGACGTCCTTGTGTCTTGGCGACCTCGTGCTGGCGGTGTGCGCATTTGTGGTGACGCCTGCATCGGATCGGCTGAGGTTTAGCGTCCTTCCCTTGGCTAATCCGTGGCTGGGCACTAGATGGTACGGACTTACCGCGATGAGCACGAGCGCGCAGCAGCTTGATCTCCCGATCGTGGCGGCGCTCTCTGGGTCTGGCGCTGCGGGCATTTACGGCGGAGTCAACCGGTGGACTCAACCCATGCTGGTCGTCATCGGAGCATTCACGTCAGCTGCCGCGCCCTTTGTCGCTGCTGAAACCCGCATAGGCGCGCTGAAAGGCCAACTCCTGCGAGCGAGTTGGATTCTTGGCGCGGCGATGGCGCTCAGCATCGCGGTGTTCGTCGAGGCCCCTTGGCTGGTCACAACGCTGCTGGGCGATGATTTCATCGACTCAGCCCCGGTCTTGCGGTTGCTGGCTGTCGCGATGATGCTGAATGCCGTCACTCAGCCGCTGATCATGGCGCTCCAGGCCCGCCAACGCGATCATCTCGCGGCGGCGGTAGTGGCTGTCGCTGTCGTGGCACAATTGGTTAGTGTAATCGCGCTGGCGCCCAAGCTCGGGGCAGTCGGGGCTGGCATCGGCGTGCTCGTCGCGCAGGTGGTTGCCCTCGTCGGCACGGTAGTTTGCATCGCAGTAGTCGCGCGGCGGCGGAGTACGCTTCCCGATTAGCTCCGGAATGAGGTGTTGTATGGGCCGCCTGAAAGCGAATTTGAAAGGCGCACTGGCGTACATCAGCCCAGACTTGGCGCGAGCGGCCGTGCAGTCGAATCGGTCGATTCAGCGGCGAATTCGTCAGTTTCACCCTCCAGGGGTGGATCAGTCGTTGTTTTACCCGCAGCAGCCGGATTGCCAGATTCCGACGATTGGCCACCTGTATTCGCAATTTCTGGGGGAACGCGAAGATGGCACGTTTGTCGAGATCGGTGCGAACGATGGTGTCCTCGTCAGCAACACCTGGGGATTGGCGGAACGGCACTGGCGTGGCCTAATGGTAGAGCCAGTTGCGACTCTCGCCGAAGCGTGCCGTAGGAACCACAGCCGGCACCCCGGCGTGGTGGTCGTCGAGACAGCAGTAAGCGACGGAACCGAATCCGAGATCACTCTGTCCTTAGCGGGGGCATTCACCACCGCCAACCAGGAGCAAAAGCGCGAGTACGGGCAAATCGCGTGGTCCGTCTACGAACTGACTGGCCGGGACGTCGTCGTGCCAGCCCAGACATTGGACCACCTATTGGAGTCCGCTGATTTATCCCCCTGTTTCGATGTTCTGGTGGTCGACGTCGAAGGATTGGAGTCAGCCGTCTTCGCTGGTTTCACACTTTCGAAGTGGCGGCCCCAGATGATGATAGTTGAATTGGTCGACACCCATCCAGAACTCACAGCCACTCGACGCCCCGACGCAACGTTAGGGCGGTCCCTTGTCGATGCAGGCTATTCGGTTGTCTACAAGGACGCTATCAACACTGTTTTCGTGCGCGATGATGTTTGGACGGCCGCGTTTGCCGCCAAATAGCAAGCGAGAAATGCACGACCTGCATATCAGTTTTTGAAAGTCATTGGCGAGCAACAGGATCGCTAGATTCGGGCAACTCTCCAGTTTTTGTAACTCGGGGGGGTGCGGCCGAGCGAGGAGCTCTGTTGGGAACGCGGGAAGATGGGGGTAGCCGTGTCGGAGAAACCGACTGTTGGTGGACAAAATTATTTCGGGAGTTCCTGTGGGACTGACGGTACGCCCGTGCATGTAGATGCTGGGTTTTCGTGGCGGCAAAATTCCGCCCCAGAAGTTTCTGGTCAGCCGAATATGCATTTAGTGCTAGCGCGATGCCGATGGCGAATGCGAACGCGAATAATGGGTCATCTACTGGGGGGATTAGCACCCCGTAGGCGATAACTATAAGGAACCAGCCGATAACGATACCTCGAACATAGTCGCCTTTGGCGTCTCGTGGAGCCATGTTCATCGCCCAGCGCAACGCCATTACAACATAGAGTACCAAGAAACATGCGCCGATCAGCCCAACGCGCATAACGGGCGAAAGTGGCGTATCAAAGTTCAGCAACAGGTTAGGCGTCGAGAGCCCGCTACCAAAGAACCAATGTCCGTCCAGTTGGCCCAGTACTGCCTGCGTTGCCAGTTGGCGCTGTTGCAACGAACTATCGGCCGCCGCACCGTAGGAAAAAACCTTTTCTAACGATGCCAGCCGGCTGGTGACGAAATCGGGTCGATTCAGCAAGATCGGAGCTAGCAAAGCTAGCAGGGGTATCACGACTGCGATTGCGGCGATAACTCCAGTCACCGTTCGCAACATTCTTCTCTTCGAAAGTCCCATTATTGTGACGGAAACGAGGCCGGCCGAGAAAACAAGTGACGTTCGGGCGCCTGTAATCAGAAACGCAATAGGGACAAAAAAGCTGACGGCTAGGGCCAGCAGCCTAACCGCCCCTCCTCTTGATGTTGCGCCCGCCGTCACCAAGCCCCATTGGAACAGCAGGGCCGGCATTAGCAAGCTGTAGGCCAGTAATTGGTTGATGCCGATTGCGGAAATTCCGCGTCGGTCGAGCCAGAAAAATGCGAAAGATAATGTAGCCAACAAGCCCACCGCAATCAAGCCAGTTTCCAGGAATCGCCAGCTTGATCCCAGTCCGGCGTCAATAGCGATTGGCAGAACCAGTAGAAGGAGTAGGTATGGAAGACCATTCTGCAATGTGCCCTGAATATCGTCTGTCCAACCTACAAATGCGGCAATGACTAGCGCAACTGCGTAGCATGCAGCCGCTGAGCGCACTCCGCCGCTAATTCGAACGTCTGTATTGCGAAGACGCAGAGTGGAAACTGCGCTTGATATGAACACAAGTGCTATAAATGCCACTTTCGTGCCGAGTTCGGCTTGGCCCGGCGTGAACACCACAAGAGCGGCACCCGTAACCAGAAATAGCCGACCGCCCGGGGAAAACAGCATGCCCGCCGCCATAGGTCCGAGCACCATGGGAATGAGCCAGGTCATCTTTTGGGGCCTGCGCAGAGGCACTCGTTGCGGATAGTCATGTGCCCATGGGCGGCAATCAATTGATTTCCATTTCGTAAGGGCGCGCGAAAACTCTGCAGGGGAGGACCGTAAATCGTAGGATAACGGTTTGTCACTCTCGATGAAAGCTCCGAACAGCGTGCAGGTGCAAGACGGCCCTGTCGCGCCACATTGTTGTAGGTGGGTACAACGGTGACTCTTGGACCCTTGCCCACAAGGATTGAGGCTTCGGCTGACGTGTGTGGAATTTTTGGCATCGTAGACCGACGGGGTCTTCGCGCCAGTGATCCCGAAATTCTTACGACCCTTGGCAGCTGCCTTCGCCACCGCGGGCCCGACGGCGGTAATGGGGTTGTTAGTGATCGATGCGCGATCGGGATGCGGCGCTTGGCGATCATCGACACTGCTGGAGGTATGCAGCCACTCTGGAACGAACGTCGCACTATCGCGTTGGTGGCGAACGGGGAAATCTACAACTTCGTTGAGCGGCGGAAGGAACTCGAATCACGAGGACACCGCTTTGGTACCGCCAGTGACTGCGAGGTGATCATTCATCTTTACGAAGAATTCGGTACAGAGGGGCTCCAATATCTTCGGGGTATGTTCGCCTTTGCGTTGGTTGACTTCGAAAAGCGGCGGGTTCTGATCGCGCGCGACCGGATTGGCGAGAAGCCCCTTTATCTTGCCGAACAGGGCGACCGGATCGTCTTCGCGAGTGAACTGCAGTCACTGATTGCAGCTGGCATTGTGCCCTTCGCCCTCAACGACATAGCGATAAGCGATTACTTCCTTTGGGGATACGTGCCTGAACCGGAATCGCCGGTAGTCGGTACCCGGAAGCTGCCTGCTGGGCATTTCCTTGACATCTCTCTCGAGGACTGGTCCGTCCGCGAGAGCCGTTGGTGGTCGCCTCTTGATGCGCCTGAGGTTCAAGGGGATCCGCGTGAGCGGATTAGCGAGATGCTCCACGAGATCGGACGGCTGACCGTGCGAGCGGACGTCCCGGTAGGGGTTGCACTGTCGGGCGGCCTTGACTCGAGCGCGCTGGCATCACTCGCGTGTGAAAATGCTTCTGGCAGCGTCCACACTTTCACAGTCGGTTACGAAGGTGGTGGTCGACATGATGAGAGTGAACTGGCTGCTAGCTTTGCATCTCGGCTTGGTACCCAGCACCACCGCACACTCGTGGAGGACGCATGGGTGGTAAAGGAATTCCCCCGGATGTGCCTCGCTCGGGACGAGCCGATCTCCGACATCAGCGGTCTCGGCTATCTGGCGGTCTCAAGGGCGGCCGGTGAGGCGGGAGTGCCGGTTCTGCTCCTCGGACATGGTTCGGACGAGTTGTTCTGGGGCTATCCATGGTCGGCCCCCGCTGTGCGGGCGAACCTTCGTAAGGAGAAGCTGCTCGCGGGCTCCGCAGGGCTGGGTACGTATCTCCGGGTGCAGCGGCCACCTGTCTCATACAGCGGCTTGGTCACGTGGGCGCTGCAGGCAGGGGGCTTATGTTCCGGGCTTGACGCGTGGCAGCGAGACCGGGCCTCGCCGCGGGGTCAGATGGTCTTCTTTGATCAGCGGCCTGAGTGGAGTGCGGCGGCCGGGGGACTCGACCGCATCGCGTCGCCGGGTTTCCTAGAACGCGTTGGCTCGGCCCTACCAGAAAGACACTTTACCTTCTCCGCGATTCCGCACCGTCCCGACCTTGAGATGACCGACCTGCTTCTTCGGACTTATCTCCTTTCCAACGGGATCAACCAGTCCGACCGCCTTTCGATGGCTGAGAGCGTGGAGTGCCGGCTCCCGTTGGTGGATTACCGACTAGTGGAGACAGTGATCGGTCTTCGGCGCCGGATCGAGGATTGGCGCCTTCCTCCCAAGGCTTGGTTGCGGGACGCACTTGGCGATCTGCTGCCAAAAGAGGTAGCGGATCGACCCAAACGTGGATTCACCCCACCGTGGCGGAGATGGTCAGCAGCGATCTTCCGTGAGCATGGCGGAGCACTCGTTGATGGATTCCTGTCGGACATGGACGTACTTCGCCCCATGGACTCGGGGCTGAGTCCTCTTGATCGATTTGGTCGGGCATCGGCGGTCGCGTTGCCGGCGTTGACGCTTGAGCTATGGGCGAAGGGGATGCATGATCTCGAGCGGTCACGAACCTCCGGTCGGACTGGCCCCGACCTAGCTGCCTGGACCAAAGAAGCAGTTAGACGCGCTTAGGTGTGCTGGACTCAGAGGTGATTGAGGAAGAACACCGCATCAACCTGCAGAAGCTGGCCAGAGTTCGGATCCACGAACACAGGATCTAAGCCCATGAGGGTCATGCCCAGAGCTTCAGCACGGTCGAGTCCCTCCCGGTAGGTCATTGCTCCGCGGTAGAGAGGAACTAGGGAGAGTTCCAATTGCAGCCCCGCGATCGCCCCATTCGCGAAAAGCTGCGATGCGCCGTCCAACACCGCACGTTCGTATCCTTGGACGTCAATCTTCAGGAATGTGCGATTGTCCGGGCTGACGCCGAGCAGGGGAAGGACCTCATCAAGTCGCTCTTTCCGTACCGTCTCGGCGGCCACGTATCGCGAGTTTGGTGCCGCGTTCGTGTGTGTGTCCAGCATGGGCAAGACCGAACTGGACAATCCAGCATTTCCGGAGACGTTGACTGTCACCTCTCCTGCAGTGTCACCGATGGCGCACTTCAGAGTTTCCCAGTCGGCGTCCCCAGTTGCCCTGCGTTGAAGGGCCTCGTAGGGGCCTTTAAGAGGTTCGAACGAGATTATCTGGCCGGCGTATCCAAGCCCGCGAATAGCCGTCGCGAAACCGCCATCGTTCGCCCCGACGTCCACGACACAGTTCACCTGGAAGTGGTCGAGAAGCTTGGCTGTGCGTGCTAGCGGGTTATGCAGAGGATGACGGACAACGTCAATCCCGAAACGTTGGATCATTTGCCTCAGCTGGGATTTCAATGTCATCTGCAGCCTGGTCCAATTACCACCGGATTTTTGCACGCACTCTAGTGATCCTGCACTTCCGTTAGATTTGCGGGTTGTCTTGGTGAGGCACCATCGTTCGCATCTGCGGCTTTCTCTTTGGCGGCTTCGTCGCCAGTCGTGGCGGTGGCCGAAGAGCTGTCCGCTGCTTTATTCGGCGTGCTGTCACCGTAGCTGCCGCCGTAGTAGTAGTAGTTGTAGCTGTAGGAGCCACTTCCACGCGTTGGCGTCATTGTCAGGACCGCGCCGAGCAGCGCGGCGCCTACATCGTTGAGCATTCCGACCGCGTGCGCGAGTTGGTCGCGTTTTGTCTTTCCGGTTCGGACCACCAAAAGTACGCCGTCGGCGTCGGCGGCAAGGATCGCACCATCGGTGACTGCTAGCAGTGGAGACGAGTCGATGATGGCGTAGTCAAATCTCTCCCGCAGTTCAGATAACAATTTCTTGGTTGCCAACGAACCGAGGAGTTCACTTGGATTCGGTGGGATGGGCCCAGAGGCGAGGACGGTCAATCTAGGAAACCTGGTGTGTTGCAGAACGTCGTCCAGTTGTGCTCCGCCGCTGAGCACGTTGCTGAGTCCCACCGATCCGAGGAGACCGAGGTACTTCGCCAACCTCGGGCGCCGCAGATCGCCATCGATCAAGATGACGTTGTGCTCGGCTTCAGCGAGGGCTAAGGCGATGTTGATCGACGTTGTGGATTTGCCCTCGCTGGGTGACGAGCTGGTGACGACGATCGCACGCGGCGGGCTATCCACGGCGAGGAACTGCAGGTTGGTCCGGAGCTTTCGGAAGGCCTCCGCCGTCCCCGAGTTATCGTTGTCGAAAGACAACGTCGGAACTTCGTGGATCTTCTTGTCGAACGGGATGTACCCGACGGCGCCAGTACCCGTGACTTCTTCAAGAATCTCTTGGCTCTTGATGGTGTTGTCGAACTGATCCCGAACAACGGCCAATCCCAGTCCCAGTGCCCCACCGAGGACGATACCGAGTGCAATGTTACGAGCTTTCTTCGGAACGACGGGCTTCTCCGGAATCGATGCCCTTTGCTCGACGACAACACGCGCATCGGGCTTAGCCCCGGGGGTCGGGGTCTCCAATTGGCGTGCCATCAAGACGAACTCGTCGGACAGTGCATTGGCAATATCGCGGGCACGCACGGGCGACTCGTCCTCCACCGAGACATCAATAAGTACCGTGTTCGGCTTCGACTTGGCTTTGACGTTTTTTGCCAGCGTCTTTGCGTCCATGTCGAGGTCCAGACGGTCAATAGTGCGCTGCGCCAAAGTTTCGCCCATGATCAATTGCGTGTATGACAGAACACGGTCCTGTGAGAGGCGATTGCCAGTGTAAATATCGGATAACGATCTACCTGCTCCGGTGGAAACAAAGAGCCGGGTAGAAGCTTGGTATTGGGGAGTCTGGAGCAGCGTATACAAGACGGCTCCGAGGATGGTCACCAACGCCGTGACGCACACGGTAATCCACCGGCTGCGCAATATCTTCACATAGTCGTTAAGACCCACTTAGGCTCCTACAGCGGCAAATAGGTTTTGTTTTGACGCAGTTCGTCACGGGCATGTCGGTACCGCCACCACTGGCGACACGTTATCAATCAACGGCTGCACGGGTACACGCGGTGGACCCGGCGCCGTCGGTTCGGATAGGCGAAATGTCAATTCGCCGCTCTCACCCGGAGGAATGGCGACCTGCACCTCGAAGCTGGGCCGTCCGCGCTCAATGTGTGTAATCGCAGTTGTCCGAACGTCATTAGATGTCACGCCCAGCAATCGGGCTCCTTTTGTGGCGAGAACACGGACCGACGTCACCATGGAACCACTTGGCACTTTGATCGGAACCCCGCCCGCGAGACCTTCAGTGCCGGCATAGTAATCGGGCAATCGGATGTCGGTCGCGGTGTTGGTCAACCGAACGGTGACGGTCGAATTCCGCATGTCAGCATCGCAGCCATCGGCTGCGAACTCGATTTCCCGCTTAAGATAGTAGTCCATCTTGTTTCCGGCGAGGTTGTTGATAACGACTTGAGCGTATGGGGCGGGATCGTCCGGGATTGCATGTCCTAGTGGTGTCTTCTCGATCAGTTCCTGGTCAGATAGAGAGGCACTCCACACTGAAATACGCCCCTCGCTTGCTGCCCTGCCGAGAGCGTCGAGGAGTTTGCGCGGTGCAGTGATCTGACCCGTGGCCTTCTTCACAATCTCCCTTGCGATGTTCTGCAGGTACTCTTTGCGTTGAAGTTGCTCCGTGGCTAATGGGAAACGGATGTATACGGTGTTACCGGTCAACTCGACCACGTTGTCTTGGGTCACGAGCTCGCCGTCGGGCATTGTTACTGGGCCTAGTGCGCCCAGAATATAGCTCATCGCGATGAGGTCCATGGAAACAACGCCGTCGAGAGTTATTCCTGAGTCCCGCCCGCTCATGGACCTCTCCCACATGGACTTCCAGATCTGTGCCGCGTACGGGAAGTGGGCGCTCATGTTGCTGTTGCGGAAGTCTGTGTATGGATTTGTCCATCCATATGTTGCGTCGAATTCTGGCCCGAGATCGACGTCCGCATCCGCGTTGGCTTCTGCCAGCAAGCTCGTCCGCAGCGAGGTGTTCGGAGCCAGCGTCTCAACGATCGGCTTGCCGTCCTCGAACCGGAGAATTCCGAATGCGCCGAGTATTCCGCCCGTGCCGCGGGCTTCGACATTTGTCTGAAAGGCCATCAGGTAATTGCGTGGACCGTCTGCCCCCAGCATCGACGGAGCTAGCTTGGCGGCCATTGCGGTATTGCCCAATAGTTTCGCGAGTCTGGACGTCTGGTCCTGAAGTTGGGATCGCGCGTCGCGGATGAGTGATAGATACGCCGGATTGGAGATCGCTTGGGCCTTCGCGTCAAGCTTGGCGGCTGCCGCCGACAACTCGCTCAGCCGCGGTCCCTCCTCGCGCAGAAGCTTCAGGTTGATGCGAGTGCCGTCGATCAAGTTGTCCGGCGACAAACCAGCCCCCATCGTTGCGCCCGGAAGTAGCACGTCATCTGCCAAACCCACGACGACGTCGGAGATTTGCTGTGTGGTCTTCAAGGGACTGCCCAACAGTGGCACGGCGGCGGCGATGTTCCACGGCACCGAATGGGTGGCCGCTTGAGCCTGGCGGGCATGAAACTGTGCGTTTTCCGCAAACCGGGTGGCATCTTCGGATTTGCCGCTGAGCAACGCGTCTTTGGCCTGTTCAGCGCTGTCGCGGGCCTTTTCGAGGTTCGACTTCGCGGTCAACCCCTGAATTCCCAGCCAGCCGATGAAGATCGCGGCAATCAAGAACGCGGCGAGGGCACCCCATCTGAGGCTGGGCGGCAGATCGGCTAGCCGGCGTCGCAGGCCGTCGGGCCTGTCATCGAACGGGTTGCGCGAGAACATGTTCATTCAGTGAAATCCTCGACCAGCGTGTGAACGGGCTTACAACAGGAAAATGGGGGCGGTCCGCGAAGACCGCCCCCACTTTACGACTGAACAGCGAGAGGACTAGCAGCCCCCAGTGCTGACGGCACTGGTCGAGTTGCCGTACGGGCCCAAGACCGGCGAGATGGTGCTGCTCAGGCCGAGCACGCAGGCCTCGAAGTTCAGGTTCTCGTACCAACCGTAGTAGCTCCGCGCCCAGCCGGGCAGGCTGGCCAGCGCATCGAAGTTTCGCGCTACGACCGGCTCTGGCGCGTCCGCGTTGGGCGTGCCGAACCACCACAGTGGGTTCTGGAAGAGCGGGTTCGGGCCGAGGGCGTTCGCGGCCGTCGAGCGCGCACCGTTGACGCTGGCCTGCGGAGCTTGGGGTGCTTGGGGTGCCTGCGGAGCCTGGGGTGTTTGTGCATTCCCAGCAGATCCGCGGGTGGCGCGGGCAGGCTTGCGGCCGGCGGCGTTGCCCACGGAGCCAGCGTCGGCGCTGGCACTCGAGTCGGTGTCGCCAGCGGGCTCAGCCTGAGCGACCAGCGGAGACAGGGATGCGGCCGCCGCGAGCGCGATGGCTCCGACGCCGATCAGAAGCTTATTGGTGGTCATGGGTGAAAATCCCCCTGGTTGGTGTTTG
>Ga0247836_1002590_pt1 | contig 25955 bp, 20 predicted proteins | sample LaCruzMarch2015__4_FD_187116 | JGI IMG/M metagenome (GOLD analysis project Ga0247836, IMG submission 187116) | Freshwater microbial communities from meromictic Lake La Cruz, Castile-La Mancha, Spain - LaCruzMarch2015_14m | ecosystem: Environmental > Aquatic > Freshwater > Lake | place: Spain... | reverse complement strand
GTCTTCGCAAAACAGCTTATATCCTATTAAAAAAAATAGTCTTCTTGTCGCCATTGATCCTCAATTCTATCGCCCAACCGACATCGCTTGGTTAATAGGCGACACAACAAAGGCGAAAGAGGAACTCAATTGGGAAGCCAGAACATCTGTAGATAGCCTGGTTCACGAAATGGTCACATCAGATATACAAAGTGTGCTAAACCAAACAAATACGGTGAAATGAACCTACTATCCAAGATTTATATCGCCGGACATACAGGATTAGTAGGTTCAGCCATTGTTAGAAAACTTGAGATGCGGGGATATAAAAATCTTATTTACCAAACTTCAACACAGCTGGATATAAGAAATCAACAGGCGGTAAACGATTTTTTCGACCATCAGAAACCAGAATATGTATTTCTTGCGGCGGCAAAAGTAGGTGGCATTCAGGCAAATCTATCTTACAGATCAGCCTTTATTTACGATAACCTACAAATACAAACCAACGTAATACAAGCAGCGCATTTTTTCCGGGTAAAAAAACTTCTCTTTCTCGGATCAAGTTGTTTGTATCCCAGATTGGCTACGCAACCGATAAGGGAATCAGAGTTATTAACTGGTGCTCTGGAACCAAGTAATGAATTTTATGCCATCGCCAAAATAGCAGGTATAAAACTTTGCCAGGCATACAAGCTGGATTACGGGTGTAATTTCATCACCGTCATGCCACCCAATTTATATGGCCCCAATGATCATTACGACCTGGAAACCTGTCATGTTTTACCTGCCTTAATCCGTAAAATTCACAAGGTAAAAAAGCATGACATACCGACTTTATCACTTTGGGGAAGTGGAACACCCAGGAGAGAATTTCTTCATGTAGATGACCTTTCGGAAGCGCTGCTTACCCTGATGCTGGAATATGATGAGGTATCGCCCATAAATATTGGTGCCAATGCCGACCTATCCATCTGTCAGCTAGCCCAACTTATCAAAAGAATCATTGGTTATAAAGGGGATATCCAATTTGACTTTACCAAAGCGGATGGAACACCAAGTAAGTTAATGGATTCAAGCAAAGCCATACAATTAATCAACTGGAAACCAACTATTTCATTAGAAAACGGGATTAGGGAATTATATGCGAGTTTGGAAGAGGAGGAATGGTATGGATGAGGCTGGAGAGCGCAAGATAACTAACAAGCGGGAGGGGTGGCAAGCTGTACAGTAGAATATATAAGTTGGTCAATTGTCCGGTAAATAGCAGGAAATTAGCAGTCAACCTAGGTATTCAGAAAAAAAAGAAACAAACATTTCAATTGAAATTCAACATTTTATCATTTTTTTGTAAGAAAATAATGCTTTTATGGCCTGGCAAAAATGCTCCTAAAAACGTTGAAGCAAAAACTTGAAACAAATTTCTCCAGATTAAGGAGGAATCTATTTTTACGATATGGGATTAATTATAACCATTATATGTAACATTATCAATGCACCAGAAGGCATAAACATTGAAACTTGTTATGAATTTTATTATATTTGGATATAAAATAGAATTGAATGCTTATCGAACGAAATACAAAGGATCAGATTACAATAACTGTTTCATCTTCTCTTGATAGCTTCGGACTTCAAAGACTTATTGATTATATTAAGTACCTCGAAGCGACATCAAAAACCAAGGCAAAGCAATCTGATGTTGATAAACTTGCAGATGAAGTAAACACTTCCTGGTGGGAAAGTAATCGCAATAGATTTTTAGAATGAGGTTTATTGTTGACGCAAATATAGTTTTTAGTGCCATCTTGAATACAAATGGAAAAATTGGCGATATTCTAATAAATGGAGGAATGCGATTTGATTTTATTGCCCCTGAATTTTTGAGGTATGAAATCAAAAAACACTATGGTAAATTGATGAAGATATCAGGTTTAACCATTGAAGAAATTCAAGAAGCAGAATTTCAAATATATAAATCTATCCTTTTCATATCAGAAGAACAAATTACACAATCTACCTGGATAAAATCTAAAAAATTAGTTGAAGATATTGATCCAAATGATATTCAGTACATTGCTTATTCGAAGCATTTCAACTGTAAAATCTGGAGTGGAGACAAAGCTTTAATTATCGGTTTGGCCAAAAAGAAATTTACAAAATTTGTTACAACGGACGAACTCTTTTCCATTCATACATCAAAAAAAATAAAAAAGTAACGAATTTCCATTATTCAGATACACCTGGTTTAATACTGCCTTTTGACCTTTTGGAAAACCCCAGGAAAGCAAGTTTTTTTTTATAGGCACCTACCTATAAAGTACCCTCGGTATCTAATTCTAAATTATCCAATACGGTATTACATTTTATTTTACCCATCTCAGAAAAAGGTTCTCTGTTATAGGATAAGTTAGGCCCATCGGAACAAGCAGCTACAAATATCTTATTCCCGTCAGGGCTTAAGGTTATTCCCATGGCATAGCGAATGCCTTTTTTCCAGGATGCGTTTGGTTGAACAGATTGGATCGGGCATTCCCAGAATCATTAACCTGATGAAAGAGGCAGCATTGCCAGCTCCACTCTTCCAGAAAGAAGGAATGTTTACTGTTACTTTAATGCGTCCACTAAAAAGTAGGGAGAAAAGTAGGGAGAAAAGTAGGGAGAAAATTAAGGCGCTGATCAAGAAAAATCCTAATGTGACAATAATGGAAATGAGTGAAATCATTGGAATAAGTATAAAAGGAATTGAAAAACAGATTGCCAATCTGAAAAAAGAAGGTATTATTGATCGAATTGGTGCTGACAAGGGTGGTAACTGGAAAATTTTAATAAAGTAACTGGAGAAAATACAAGTTAGTTTCAACATAAATACCAAAGTGGAGGTAACGTTAGAAAAATTATTCTAACAATATCAATGTATGTTTTGGCATGATGAAAAAACTAATATGAACGGTCTTTTTGATAGCTTCCATTTACCAGATATTGAAAAATTGATGATTTAATACAATGAGTTTACCCTAAAGAATAAAATCCTCATTGAGAATCAAACGTAAAAAATATCTGCTATATCAGTCAAAGGAAAGGCTGATAGACCTCTTGCTATCCTATTATAAGTTTCATACAGAAGCATCCTGCTTGTATCTGAACGACCTGAACCTTTCTCATGAATTCAAATCGTTAATACAAGCGCATGAGGAATTTTTTTGCAATGAAAAGCGCATCAAAGAGTTGAAAAATTGCTGTATTCTCTTTTTACCGAAACATTTAAAAACAAACAGGGTAAGTTTAAGGCACTTGAAAAATTTAGATTAGGAACATTTATCTAGGTGAGAAACGATAACACAAAACGTGAATTATTCACGCTTTGTGTTATTAAAGCTTACGGCATTCCATCTCCATAAAAATCAGATGCATAGACAAGATTATCCATCTGCGTGAGGGAAACCTAATCTATCTTACTTGTTGAATTGTTAAAATTCTTTGTTGCATTTTAACTGTTCCCAGAGCTACATTCCATCTTATTTCAATTGATCCACCTTCGTTAACTGATGCTATTGCTTGAAGGGTAATCTCACTTAAATTAAGTGTACTTTTTCTTTTACGACTTGAAAAAGGGATAAGCGTTCCGTTTTGATAAACACTAAAATTTGCTGTCGCAATACTAGCTCCAGGTGCATGAATTGATCCAATAAAATTGGCGGATTCAAATCCCGATATTGTTCCAGTGTTAGTTGCGATGTCTCCTGTAATGTAAGAAGCGCCAGTATTGGATATAACACCACTTTTAGAAAAAATTAAAAAATTATTTAAGCTTCCAAAATTATTTGTGCAACCTGTAGTTTTGGAAACTACAGAGCCATCTATTGTAATAGCTCCTGCAGTGCTGAATAAATTTCCTTGTAATTGGGACATATTACCTAATGACACAGCACCACTGTTAGAGATTAACATTCCTTTCATCACAGTATTAGCACCTAGTGCAATAGCACCTTCTGCTACCCAATACACATTACATGCTGATGCTCCATTAGTAAGTACCACAGTAGATGCCGCCGCAGTGCTATACGCTGCTCCAAATTTGAAAATAAATTCAGCATTCGGATCTCCTCCAGCATCTAAGGTTAATGTGCCAGTGGTAGTCACCGCCCCAGCATTATAGTATACACCCGGGCTTAGTGTTACGCCTGCCCCATAAGACAGGGTTCGATTTGTAACAGGTCGAAGCCATAGATTTAAATAAGCAGCATTTAAATCAATTTGCGCTTGTCCTGTTATATCCGTTGGTTCAATACTATATTCGCTATTAAAATTGACAATATAATTGCCTGCTGTGGGTGTAAAACTCATACCAGTGGCAAGTACATCAGTTGTGGATTGTGTGAAAATTTCAGTATTAGCGCTGATGGAATTATATCTATCTGCATTTGCCAAAACATAGGAAATTGTAGAAGTATTTAAATCAGCTTTTCTCAAATAAGGAAATAACATACTGGAAGTATCTGAAATATTCAGCTTGGTGGCATTACTATTTCTGTAATTGGCTAGCATAGTAGCCGTATCTGAAATATTCAACTTGCTGGAAATATTAGCTCGCACATTGGTCAGCATAATCGTAGTATCTGAAACATTAAACTTACTGGCATTAACATTTCGATAATTGGCTAGCATGGTAGCCGTATCTGAAATATTCAACTTGCTGGAAATATTAGCTCGCACATTGGTCAGCATAATCGTAGTATCTGAAACATTCAACTTGCTGGAAATATTAGCTCGCAAATTGGTCAGCATAATCGTAGTATCTGAAACATTCAACTTGCTGGCATTAACATTTCGATAATTCCTTAGCATGGTAGCGGTATCTGAAATATTCAACTTGCTGGCATTAACATTTCGATAATTGGCTAGCATAGTAGCCGTATCTGAAACATTCAACTTGCTGGAAATATTAGCTCGCAAATTGGTCAGCATAATCGTAGTATCTGAAACATTCAACTTGCTGGAAATATTAGCTCGCAAATTGGTCAGCATAATCGTAGTATCTGAAACATTCAACTTGCTGGCATTAACATTTCGATAATTCCTTAGCATGGTAGCGGTATCTGAAATATTCAACTTGCTGGCATTAAAATTTCGATAATTGGCTAGCATAGTAGCCGTATCTGAAACATTCAACTTGCTAGATATATTAGCTCGCAAATTGGTCAGCATAACCGTAGTATCTGAAATATTCAACTTGCTGGCATTAACATTTCGATAATTGGCTAGCATGGTAGCCGTATCTGAAATATTCAGTTTGCTGGAAATGTTAGCTCGCACATTGGTCAGCATAATCGTAGTATCTGAAACATTCAATTTACTGGCATTAACATTTCGATAATTGGCTAGCATGGAAGCGGTATCTGATATATTCAGCTTGTTGGCAATACCAATTCTGTAATTGGCTAACATTGTAAACGTGTCTGAAATATTTAATTTTATTGATTTACCACTTGTGAATATAATATTATCTGATAAATACAATATATGATTCCATGCGGCAGTATCAGCAGCAGTGATACCACTGGATATACTTGCATAAAACAAAGGGTCTGTTTCTGTATAACTACTCAATTTTTTATTCCATGCAGCAGTATCGACAGCGTGGATTCCTTTGGATATGCTTGCATTAAATAATGGTTCAGTTTCTGTATAACTACTCAATTTTTTATTCCATGCGGCAGTATCAGCAGCAGTGATACCTCTGGATATACTCGCATAAAACAAAGGGTCTTTTTCTATATTACTTCTCAGGAATTTATACCATGCAGCAGTATCAGCAGAATTGATGATACCACCTACTATACTCGCATTAATTACGCCGATTGTTTCTAAATGACTATTCAGGTTTTTATTCCAGTTTGTAGTATCAGCAGCAGTGATACCACTGGATATACTTGCATAAAACAAAGGGTCTGTTTCTGTATAATTACTCAATTTTCTATTCCATGCAGCAGTATCGACAGCGTGGATTCCTTTGGAAATACTTGCATTAAATTGCGGATCCAATTCAGTAATAGGTCCTGTAACATTTTCTGCTGATTTAGCAAAAATAGCATAAGGCACACTTAACATTTGAGAAACAACCACTAGCGTATAATTATTTCCACCTTGTGGATCAGTTTCCGATTTTATGTAAAATGGACCTTTTGACCAATCTATTCCTGACATGGTTCCGTTGTGAATGGATCCTTTTCCAATAATGATATAGGCTAATCCATTAATGTTTGTTTTTACTGTGTGTTCCTCCTGATACCATAATACATTAGCTTCAGATCCACTCAGAATACTGATAAGTACGCCAATAGAAGTATTTGCTACCAATTCATTATTACTATTCCTAATAATTGTCTGGTAACTAATTAAATCTGGAAATTGAGCAAAGCCAGAAGTACTTATAAAACTGAGAAGCGTAAAAAAAACACTTCTGTTTATAATTTTTTTTATAACTGGTTTCATCATTTTAATTTTCAATACTTTGGGAGTTAATAATCCTACTTTTTGCTCTTTAGTCTGAGCATTTAGTAAGTGTTGGTTTTGTGATATTAACCAAAACGTAATTGTCATAATTTACCATTACAAGCAATTATAATGACACATATCATTAATATTTTTTAGTAGTTGCCTTTAAAGTGGACTATAATATTAAGGCTGTATTGAAGCTAATCAGGGAACTCGATAAATATAAAGTGAATAATCTAACGTCACTAAATGCCCTGTAAAAGCAGTAATGTAATCTTTGAATGTGTATTGAATAAGCATTTTAATCTATTTATTAGTATTTCTGTAATCTAACCCTATTTTATCAGTAACCGATTTTATTTGTGCCTATATTTAGTAAACAATGATATTAATTATTTTAGAATAAAAAAAATGGATTAAGGAGCAATTATGAACACCTATCTAACATTAAGCTAAAAGTTAACCATATATTTCAGCAGACTGTTGATTTAGTTACTTTTTAAACTCTGGGAAAAATACATTTTATATAGACCCTTACACCCAAACCGAAGACCTCCTCTTTAATCCTCGAAATCCTGAAAATCCTGATTCAGAACCAGGTGAAACCGGGTGAATATTACATTGGAACCTGTAGGGAAAAAGACGCTGTCTTAAGGTGGCAGCTTACTTTTAAATTATTTTAATTTTTTAAAAAATAACCCAATAATAAATCAAAGTTAAGACTCATGGTAAAATAAAAACTATAAAATCAATTAAATAAGGTAACAAAATATAAATGATTTAATGATTTAAGTCATAAAATTAGAAATCCTATAAGGATTAAATTTGCCTATTAAAAAATTATTACAATGACTAAAATTATTTACACAACTATAGTTGTTTTTACCATTTTACTTACTTCTTGCCAAAGTGGAACAAACGAAAACAAGGAAGAGAATACCGATAATGAAGCACCACAAAGTATGATAAAAGAGGCCGTGTCATACGATCCCAAGCGTGGAGAAGGTAAATTTTCGGCTGAAAACGTCATTATCGGCCCTCTCAATGCTGCAATGGCATCCAAAGGTGAAGCGATTTCGGGTACAAAATGCACATCTTGCCACAAGTTAAATGAGGAAAAACTAGTTGGACCTGGCTGGAAAGGTGTGACCGAAAGAAGGACACCTCATTGGATAATGAATTTTATCACAAATCCAGACCCAATGATAGATAAAGACCCGGAAATGCAAGCGCTACTTGAAATTTGTTTGGTGCGAATGCCTAACCAGAATCTTGCTGATGAAGAGGCAAGAAGCATTTTAGAATTCATGAGAAAAATAAATGTTACAAAATAATTCTTAACCAATATACTAAAAACCTTACTTAAATATGGAAAAGTTGAAAAGCATAATGGCAGTTTCGGTAGTTCTTTTACTGCTGACCCTAACCGCTTGCAAATCTAAAAACACGAAAGATATAGTAAGCGGTGATGCCGCGGCTAAATCTTATGTAGCTCCGGGTAAATATGACGAGTTCTACAATTTTGTTTCAGGTGGATTTAGCGGACAAATGAGTGTTTACGGCTTACCGAGCGGGAGATTATTCCGGGTAATTCCTGTTTTTTCGGTTGACCCTGAAAAGGGTTATGGATACAGCGAAGAAACAAAACCGATGCTAAACACCTCACACGGATTTGTTCCCTGGGATGATTTACACCATATTGAAATGTCACTCACAGCGGGCGAAATAAACGGAAAATGGGTATTTGCTAACGGAAATAATACACCACGTTTAGCCAGAGTCGATTTAAAAACATTTCGTACTGCTGAAATAATAGAATTGCCAAATAGTGGAGGCAATCACAGCTCACCCTTTGGAACAGAAAATTCGGAGTATATTGTTGCAGGTACTCGCTTTAGTGTCCCACCAGATGATGTAAACGGAGACGTACCTATTGATACTTACAAAGATAATTTTAAAGGTCACATTAGTTTTGTTAGTGTTCATAAAGAAACTGGTGCTATGAATTTAGCCTTTCAGTTGAAAACACCTGGCGTAAACTTTGATTTGGCTCGTAGCGGAAAAGGAAAATCACACGGCTGGTTTTTCTTCAGTTGCTACAATACCGAACAAGCAAATACTTTACTTGAGGTGAATGCATCGCAAAAAGATAAAGATTTTATCATGGCGGTAAATTGGAAAAAAGCTGAAGAATATATTAAAGCAGGAAAGGGCAAAAAGCAAAAAGTACGCTACGCTCATAATGTGTATAATGACGAAACGCATTCTGCTACTTCGACCATTAAAACAGAAGTAACAGTTTTGGATATTGCTGAATTCAAGGATATATGTTACTTTATTCCTTGTCCAAAATCTCCTCATGGTTGCGATGTAGATCCTACTGGTGAATACATTGTAGGAAGTGGAAAACTTGCTGCTTTAATTCCTGTGTTCAGTTTTGATAAGTTGCAAAAAGCTATTACAGACAAAGATTTTGATGGAGAATATTCAGGTATTCCAGTTATAAAGTATGAAGCAGCATTATATGGCGAAGTGAAGAAGCCTGGGTTAGGTCCCCTGCATACTGAGTTTGATGGAAAAGGATTTGCTTATACTTCCATGTTTGTTTCTTCTGAAATTGTAAAATGGAATATTAAGGATTTAACCGTGGTGGACAGAACCCCTACTTTCTATTCCGTAGGTCATTTATGCATTCCAGGCGGAAATACCTCAAAGCCATTTGGTAAATATTTAATCGCTTATAACAAAATCACCAAAGACCGTTATTTACCCACAGGGCCCGAGCTGACTCAAAGTGCACAACTTTTTGATATCAGTGGCGATAAAATGAAGCTGATTCTGGACTTCCCAACCATCGGTGAACCACATTATGCAAACGCTGCACCTGCCGATTTAATAAGAAACAATGGTCAGTTAAAAATTTATAAAATTGAGCAAAATAAACATCCTTATGCGGCAAAAGGCGAAGGCGAATCAAAGGTTGTCAGGGAAGGAAAAAAGGTTCACGTTTATATGACTTCTATACGTTCACACTTTGCACCTGATAATATAGAGGGGGTAAAAATGGGTGATGAAGTGTATTTCCATGTAACGAATCTGGAGCAAGACTGGGATGTACCACATGGCTTTGGTATAAAAGGGGCAAACAATGCAGAGTTACTCATCATGCCTGGTGAAACAACAACGTTGAAATGGGTGCCAGACAGAGTGGGTATGTTTCCAATGTATTGTACTGACTTTTGTAGTGCATTGCACCAGGAAATGCAGGGATATGTTCGTGTATCTTCCGCAGGAAGTTCCGTACCTATTAGCTTTCATGTTGGAAAGAAATCCGTTACTGCCACTAATTAATTTTTTTAAATTATAGAAAGGGAGTAGAAATTATTTAAGATTTCTACTCCCTTTTTATTCGAATAAACGATTAAAAATGAATAAAGTGTCCACAGCAACAAGAATAACTTTAATTGTAGGTGCCATAATGCTTGCCATTTCCATATTCGTACCTATTTGGCGCATAGAGCTGGATGCTCCTCAATATCCCGAGGGGTTAGCCATATTTATTTACGCAGATAAACTTGGCGGCGATATTGATATAATTAATGGTTTAAACCATTACATTGGCATGCAAACTTTACACACGGAAAATTTCATTGAATTTACCGTTTTACCTTATATTTTTTCTGGCTTTGCTTTTTTAATGTTGATGTCTGCCTTTGTTCGTCGCAAAGGATTATTTTATTTTTCCTTTATTTCCTTTGCCATCTTTGGCGTTTTAGCCATGGTTGACTTTTGGCGATGGGAGTATAATTATGGTCATAACCTTGACCCCAAAGCAGCCATTATAGTCCCTGGTATGGCTTACCAGCCCCCGTTAATTGGTTTTAAGCAATTACTGAATTTTGGTGCTTTTTCCATACCTGATTTGGGCGGTTGGCTAATTATTGCCACCGGAATTATCTTACTCGCTGCTTTTTTGTTTGAAATAGGTGCATTGAATAGGTTTATTAAAATAAATAATTTACCTATTGTTGTATTTGGACTTTCGTTTATACTTCAAAGCTGCAATTCAGTAGGTCCAGATCCTATTAAACTGAATAAAGAAAATTGCAACTTTTGTCAAATGACCATTTCAGATGGTCGTTTTGCTGCAGAATTAATTACTGAAAAGGGAAGAATTTATAAATTCGACGACCTAAGCTGCATGTTACATTTTGCGGAAGAAAACAAAAATCAAAACTACAAGGATAAATTTGTAAACGATTACAGTAAAGTTAACACCTTAATCAATTTCAAAGACTCCTACTTTATTCATTCTATTAATATTCGTAGCCCGATGGGCGGAAATATTGCAGCATTTGCCAGTAAGGATCTTGCCGAAAAATTTACTTTGGATTGGCATACCGAAGTTTTTAGTTGGGAACATTTAAACCATTATGTAGAATGAAAATGATTTTGACATTTCTACATTGTTTCTGGCTAGTCAACTCAACGTATGCAGCAATAATTCATGTGGGATCGCAACATGTTTTTAAAACCATTCTTCCGGCTTTAAAATTTGCTAAGAATGGAGATACTGTCCTTGTTGAAAAAGGTTTTTATAAAGAAGGAAATATTATCATTAATAAGGAAATTTACTTTTTAGGCAGAGATTTTCCTACCATTGATGGTGATAGAAAGTTTGAAGTTTTATCCATCAAATCAAATAATGTAACCGTTAAAGGATTTAAAATTCAACACTCAGGCTATGCAACTATGGATGACCCCGGTGGCATAAAGGTCTATGACAGCCATCATGTGACGATTATCGACAATTTGGTGTACGATAACTTCTTCGGTATTTATATTCAATACAGCAAAAACTGTATCATAAAAAATAACAAAATTATTGCCTTTGGAAAAGAAGAGCAGGAAATTGGCAATGGCATTCATTGCTGGAAAAGTGACAGCTTACAGATCATTGGAAATTATGTTTCCGGAAACCGCGATGGCATTTATTTTGAATTTGTGACAAATTCAGTTATCTGGCGAAATATTTCTGCCAATAATATCCGGTACGGGTTACATTTTATGTTTTCAAATGAAGATGCTTATTTTTCTAACATTTTTGAAAATAATGGCGCAGGGGTCGCTGTGATGTACACCAAAAATGTGGTCATGATGAACAACACTTTTAAAGACAACTGGGGTGATGCCGCTTATGGTTTACTCTTGAAAGATATCTCCGATGCAACCATTTTTAACAACCGATTCATCAACAATACCTCAGCCATATTTATGGACGGGGGAAATAGAATTATAGTAGAAAAAAATACATTTAAAGCAAATGGATGGGGCTTAAAAATACAGGCAAGTTGCATGGAGAATGTGATAGAAAATAACAACTTTCTGGGAAATACTTTTGATGTGAGCACAAATAGTACGCTGGTACAAAATAAGTTTATTTCGAATTATTGGGATAAATACGAAGGTTATGATTTGAATAAAGATGGCCTTGGTGATGTCCCCTACAGACCTTTGAGTTTGTTTTCTGTCATTGTAGAAAGCAACCCACCTGCCATGTTACTGTTCCGCAGTTTTATGGTCACTCTTTTAGATAAATCGGAAAAAATTTTGCCGAGTTTGACTCCTGAAAACTTTATTGATAACACCCCTTTAATTCATGCGCTGAAGTTATGATTGAAATTAAAAACATATCGAAAAAGTTTGGAAAACTTCAGGTATTGAACCAGATAAACCTTAGCTGCAAAAAAGGGGAATGTATCGCTCTTATTGGCCCAAACGGTTGTGGTAAAACTACTCTTATAAAAAGCATATTGGGAATGGTCTTACCTGATGAAGGAGAGATTTTATTTAAAGGAAAAAGTATCACCAATGAATTTAATTATCGAAGTGATATTGGTTATATGCCTCAAATAGGACGTTATCCAGAAAATATGACTATCGGTCAGGTGGTTGAGATGATTAAAAACATCAGACAACACAAAACGGAGTTTGATGAGGATTTGCTTAATCACTTTTTACTTCCCCAGATGCGAGAAAAACGAATGTCTACTTTGAGTGGTGGAACACGACAAAAAGTGAGCGCTATTTTGGCCTTTTTATTTAACCCCGATGTATTAATTTTAGATGAGCCAACTGCTGGCTTAGATCCTTTAGCTTCCGAATTATTAAAAGAAAAAATAATTCAAGAAAAAGAAAAGGGAAAGTTGGTGCTAATAACTTCTCATCAATTGAGTGAGTTAGATGAATTGATTACCCAAATAATTTTTATGCAGGAAGGCCTTGTTATTTTTCATAAGTCCATAGAAGCATTAAGAGCTGAAACGGGAGAGGAAAAAATTTCTAAAGCCATTGCAAATATTTTAAAGAGCCAGGCTGCATGAACAGAATCATACGATTTATAATCATTGATATTATGAAAAACAAAACAGTGCTTGCTTACACTATTTTGTTGGCTGCATTTGCCTGGACCACTTTTAGCCTTGAAGATAACCCTACAAAAGGAACATTAACGCTGCTCAATATCATTTTACTCATTGTTCCTTTAGTAACTATTTTATTTTCAACTATTTACGTTTATAACAGTGCTGAGTTTATTGAATTGTTAACCAGTCAACCCATTGAGCGCAAAAAAATATGGATAAGCTTATTTATTGGCTTAGGTTTTAGCTTCGTTATTTCCTTTTTAATTGGAGCAGGAATACCTCTTTTTGTTTTTGCTGATCCCCAAATTGCCCTTATGATGACGCTTACCGGCTGTATCATTTCATTGGTATTTGTCGCCATTGCATTTTTGAGTTCTATTCTTAGCAGAGATAAAGCAAAAGGTATTGGTATCTCTATTCTGCTTTGGCTTTATTTTGCTCTATTGTTTGATGGCTTAGTATTATTCCTGTTTTTTCAATTTTCAGAATATCCCATTGAAAAAATGATGGTTGGAATTACCGCTTCCAGTCCCATTGACCTGGCACGAATTCTTATTTTATTGCATTTAGATGTTTCCGCTATGATGGGTTATACCGGTGCCATTTTTAAAGATTTTTTCGGCAATTCCCTGGGATTATCTATTGCATTTTCCTTATTATTCTTATGGATTTTAATCCCATTTTTCATTTCTCTCAAAATTTTTAAACAAAAGGATTTATGAATATTAAACCTATTTTGAAGAACTTATCACGAAGAAAAAGTATGCAATAAGCTGATGAAAACAGAAATCGCTACGAAACAAGACATAAAACTTTTAGTAGATACGTTTTACGAGAAAGTTAAAATAGATGCAACTATTGGCTTTTTCTTTACGGAGGTAGTCCAAGTTAATTGGGAAAATCACCTCCCAAAAATGTATGAATTCTGGGAAAATATAGCCTTTTCAACAGGAAATTACAAGGGAAATCCTATAGAAATTCATAAAGCTATCCATATTCAACATGCAATGAATCAATATCATTTCGACCATTGGCTCAGGATATTTTTGAATACCATTGATGAGCTATTTGAAGGAGATAAAGCAGCATTTATTAAGGAACGAGCTACCAGTATTTCAACCTTCATGAAGATTAAGATAGTTTATAATTAATTTAATATCATTTATAACTAATCCTTTATATATAAAAGTTGCCACTAATCAAGTTAGTGGCAACCATTTTAGCAGTAAACCTTTATATAGGTAATCATTTTGGTAAAAGAACATCGCCAATTATATGAATAACCCCATTAGATGCCTTAATAGAACCAACAATTTCTGATCCGTTTACAAAAGTTTTTTCTCCGTTTTTTGTGATTTTAACTTTACCACCAAACACCATATCGTATTCCACACCATCTTGAAGTAAAATGCCGTTAATAACACCAATGTAGGTATGATAACCAAGAATATTCTCCAGGTCATTTTTATTTTCCGGTTTAAGTAAACCCTCCACAGTACCTGATGGAAGTTTTTCAAAAGCCTTATTTGTCGGTGCAAATACGGTAAAAGGACCGGCATTACTCAGAGCATCTGCTAAGCCAGCTGCTTTGACAGCAGTTACTAAAGTAGTATGATCTTTACTTGAAACCGCCACTTGTATAATGTTCGGATTTGAAACATCATCCTGAACACCCGACTGGCCGACTTTGTCCATTGTCTCGGTTTCGATTTCTGTAGATTTAGATTCTTTACTTTGATTACATGAGTTAGCGAACATGAGGCAAAGCGCAAATGGTAGGAAAATTATTTTTTTCATAGGTTCGATTTAAGTGACAAAATTATTGTAGAACCCTTATCTTTTTTATGATTAAAATCATAATTGGATCATATTAATGAATCTTTTTAATTAAATTAAATTGCGCAAGAGCCAGTAAAAAAGTACCTGTAAAAAGCACTAAGGAGGTTGCAAATAAATAGTAATTTATATTGGGAATGAGGATATATTTAAAGGATAAAATTCCTTGCATTGCTAAGAGAATTTCATTTATCAATATTCCGAAAACAAATATGATCATTCCAATGAAGGCTATTTTTGATATGTCAACTAATTCTTTCAAAAACATATATGCAATTAAAAGTAAACTTAAAAAAGCCAACAGCACCAAATGAAGATATGCAATGACTATTGGTCTGAAACCAAATGCCAGCTGACTAATCGATGGAATAGTTGAACCTAGTTGAAGGCAAAACTTAATGGAGCCGGTAATGGCAATAATAAGTAACAACCATTTAACATAATCATTTATTTTAATATCCTTGAGAACCTTTTGTTTGAATACATTATATACTAATAAAGCCCAGCCTATTGTTTGAAAAATAGCAGCCAATGCAATAATTATTAATAACCACAAAGGCAGATGTAGCCACAAAACGGATAAACCAAAGGCTGGCAAAGCGCTAAACGCCAGTAATTTAAACGATAAACGATTTGTTTTGAAATATTCATTTGATTCACCAAAATGGTTGAAGAGTAATCCAATGATAGAAAAGAAAAACCAACCGTTATATTGAAAATGTAAATACCAATAGATAGATATCAGATAGGTTTGCTGTTCTACCGATTTAGTTGCCAACATAATGATTAAGGCAATAGTTCCAAACGTAGAAATAAGCATGCAAATAAGTGCAAATTTAAACCAAAGGCCAGCCGTTTTATTTTGAAGTATTTTAACATCATTCCAAAAAATCACAGAAAAAAGAAAGGAAAGAATCATTGAAAAGAGGGAAAAGGCCATTGAAAAAAAGGCGTACCCCTGAGAACTAAAGGCAATCAGCATACCAAAAGCAGAAATCCAATTTGCTCCCAAAAAGAAATGATAAAATTGAACCCTTTTTTTACCAATGGAGGTTCCGAGCGTATTTATTAGCAGTAAATAAACTGTTTGAGATATCCAGCCTAAAAAGGCAAAATGAGAATGGGCATTTTGTAAATTTTTCTGATCCAGATAAGGAAATGAGAAACTTATTTTATATCTCATCAAGACGCCAAGGATTGCAACAATAAATAAACTAATAAAAGATAGCAGGATCCATTTATCCAATATTCTTTTTTCCATTTTTTAATTAGTTTAAATTCCTGTTAATTATTTCAGCCTTCACTTTTTGTCTGCTAAAAGGTTCTATTATCTTCTAAAGTTAGGATTATTACTATCATTATATTTTTTTATTATATCCTAATTATTAAAAGAATTCTCTGGTAGAAACATTAATATGCCCCCATTACTAGGATCTCTTTATTTGACTATTGATTTGAATCAGGTGAAAGTGGGTGAATATTACATTGAAACCTGTCGGGGAAAAGACGCGAGGCATCGCGTCTCTACGAATCCGTGATTCAAAAAAAGGGAATCTCCCCCCCCTTTCCTGCCTCACGCATTTGCCAACCCACAAAATATTCAATCCCTGAGGCAACGGACCGAGGCACCAACTGACTCAAAGTAGTAGTTCCTTAACACACTGCCACCGGAGAAGTCCAGGCGGCGGAGCCAGGCGCGGTCGATGGAGTCGTCCTCAGTAGAACTCCAGAAGAAACCGAAGAATTTAATAAGGTTGACTCTACCATCGTAATTTCGATAACCACCTGGGAGAGCGGTAAAACCACTTTCATCCGTTGCAAACGTATTTGTACCAGTCCAAATGTCTGTGCCACTTAATTTCATCTTGCCTCCAGCCACACTTTCCCCACCAAGATAAGTGGTCAAGGTTGTCCATGCTGAATCAGTTGGTACATGCCAACCTGTAGGACAAATATTTTTGTAATCAGTACTTCCTGCAGTCGCTATCCCTTTTGCCGCATACCAGTTATATAGGTAGCCGAAAGCGTATAAAATTGAAGAATTTCCACCAGTACTATCATACTCATAAAGCGTATATGCACCATAAGTCAGCCCACTCCATGTTTGACCAGACAAATTACCAGCTGTTCCACCTGATTTATCAAATTTAATTTCCGTATTATCATTATATCTTCTTACTCTTAAATTTTCTTTGGTCCAGCATTGATTGCCAATCGAAACCGTACTATAGGGATTTCCATCAATGTCAGATACAGAGGAAACTGATCCACAGGCAGTTACCACCGTAATCGTTCCCGTCGCATTCAAAGAAGTACAACCTGTTCCAGTTAGCGGTATAGTATAATTAAAATTACCTGAAGCAGACGGAGTGCCAATAATTATGATCACATTACTAACCCAAGCAGCTGATACGCCAGATGGTAATCCTGTCGCACTTCCTATGCCCGTTGCACTCGTCGTAGTATGCGTAATAGGCGTCAAGGCCTTATTTAATGTCAAGGTTGGTGTTGTCGAAGCAGCACCAGTTGCACAGGGAGCCGTCACCGTAATCGTTCCAGTCGCATTCACACAGCCACATCCCCCACTTAATGGGATATTGTACGAAAAAGTCCCTGACGAACTTGGTGTACCACTAATCGTTATCCTATTGGCAGACCATGAGGCAGTCACTCCTGTAGGTAATCCAGTCGCTGTACCGATACCCGTAGCGTTGGTGGTACTATGCGTAATAGGCGTCAAACCTGTATTCACCATAAGCGTGGGGGCTGAGGTAGCACCTCCAACTGTATTAGTTGGAACAGTTCCCCATTCTGGTATACCTGAGGACATCTTTAAAAAATAACCTTCAGCGCCAGGAGCGAGGTTTATCCAGCTGGCTCCATTAAAATACATAATATTTCCTGTATCAGAACCTGCAGGAAAATCAGAAATATTGAGTTTGGTTGAAAATCTCGATGTCAGATTCAATAAACTGGTGTCCGTTATATTTAACTTCGTGGCCAACCTCGTTGACAGATTCAAGACACTGGTATCTGTTTTAGATGCGTACAAGGCATAGGGTACACTCATCAGTTCTTGTGTTCCCAACAATACATAGTTATTCCCACCACTGAAATCTGCTTCCAACTTTATGAAATGGACTGAATTACCCCAATTAATAGCAGCAAAATCTCTATTTGGTAAAGTTCCACTACCAATCTGCAAACTCATTAATCCTCCTGCATCCGTCGTTCTGGCATGTGTTTCAACGTAAACAGCCGTCCCAGTAATGCTGTCTGATAAAATGGAGATTCTCAAACTCACTGTCCTTTTAGATACAACTTCCCCATTCGTATTTCTTAAAACGGACTGGAAGTTGATCCTTTGCGGTGCCTGGGAAATTCCCAACATCGGAAAAATCAACAAAGAAATAATTATTAAATATTTCATATATTTTTTATAATTGTTTTTTATGATTTACGTAAATCTACCTTTTATTATTAAACCAAACACTTAATTATTAATTATTCACAATAAATCCCTTCTATATCAGGCAAAAATACCCTAAACAAACCTCGCCTTCACGCAGCAGTATTCTTTTTTCCTTATTTACATTTATATATAACCCTCAAGTTCAAACCGAAAAAGTTAAAGTTAATCCTCGAAATCCTGAAAATCCGTGATTCAAAAAAAGATGCTATCGACATCGTTTAATAGTTCACGTAGGGGCGAATTGAATTCGCCCTTTTTTAACCATTACCTATTTTTTTTTTCATTTACCATGCATCCAACAGATCATCCATCCATTTAATTAACTTGCGAATACGAATGTAACACGAAGGAAAAACGCCATTGTTCCGCAAATAGGGAAATGTATCTGTACCATGGGAGGGCGAATGCAATTCGCCCCTACGAACGTGATAATTACGATGAACTAACACCTCACTAATCATGTAAAATCCTGGTTCAAAACCAATGTTTAGGGCAATGGTAATATTGGAAATTAACCTAAAACATAGCGGTATTTAAATCCTTCCGATTCGTTAACTGAATAAATCAAGAAGATTCAAATATCTTTAACAAATCATAACTCTTTTTGTAAACTGGCAGTTTAACACTAAAAGTAAACCCGACCCATTGGGGAATTCCCCCCAATCCCCCTTCCTTTCCTGCCTCCCGAATTTGCCCGCCCACAAAATAATCAAATAGACAAATATTCAATCCTTGAGGCAACGGACGGAGGCACCAACGGACTTGTAGTTAGGGTCCCTGCCCACATCACTGTCGGAGTTCAGGAAGCGGAACAAGGCTAAGTCAATATTGATCTCCGTAGCACTCCAAAAGAAAGTGCCTTGGCTAATTTGTGCGAAATCACCAACATTAAATCGAAAACCACCTGGGAGAGCGGAAAAACCACTTTCATTCGTTGCTCCAGTATCCCAGGTAGTGCCAATGGATTTCATCTTACCACCTGCATTTAACCCAATTTCAGTAGTCAAAGATGTCCACTCTGTGTCAGTAGGAACGTGCCAGCCAGAAGGGCAGATGTTTAAAGTATCCGTAATTGCAATTACTCCAACTGTAGATATCCCCTTTACAGCATACCAATTGTATAGATAGCCATATTTAGTGAGGTTCGAAGGGGTTGCCGTACTATCATGTGCATAAATGGTATGTGCTCCTATGGTTAAATTTTGCCAAGTGGGAGAACTACCACCAGAACCACCAGTGGTATCAAATAGCATCGAAGTACCATTATTATATCTTCTCACTCTTAAATTCTCCTTTGTCCAACATTGAGCACCAATCAAAACCGTATTATAGGAGTTGCCATCAATGTCAGAAATGGTTGCTCCGCAGGTGAAAGCTGAAACCCCAATATTTCCCCATACTGGTAAACCTGAGGACATCTTTAAAACTTGACCCTCATTACCAGGGTCAAGAATTACCCAGCTGTTTCCATTAAAAAACAGGATATTCCCATTTGCAGAACCCACAGGAAAATCAGAAATATTGAGTTTTGTTGAAAATCTCGGTGTCAGATTCAATAAACTGGTGTCCGTTACATTTAACTCCTTCTCCAATCTGCTTTCCAGATTTAAAACTGAAGTATCTGTTTTAGTTGCATACAAGGCATAAGGTACACTCAATAGTTCTTTTGTTCCCAATAATACATAATTATTCCCTCCATTGAAATCTACTTCCAACTTTATGAAATGTGCTGAATTACCCCAATTAATGGTAGCAAAATCCGTACTTGGTGCAGTTCCATTTCCTATCTGCAAGCTCATTAATCCGCCTGCATCCGTCGTTCTGGCATGTGTTTCAACGTAAACAGCTGGCCCAGTAATGCTGTCTGATAAAATGGAAATTCTCAAACTCACCGCCTTATTAGATATAACCTCCCCTGTCGTATTCCTTAAAACCGACTGGAAGTTAATCCTTTGCGGTGCCTGCGAAATTCCCAACATCGGGAAAATCAACAAAGACATAATTATTAAATACTTCATATTTGTATTATAATTATTTTTTATGATTTATGTAAATCTACCTTTTATTATTAAACCAAACACTTTATTATTAATTATTCACATAAAATCCCATCTTTATTAGGTAAATAACACCCAAAACAAACCTCGCCGTTACGCAGCAGCATTTTTTTTCCTTATTACATTTATATATAACCCTCAAGTTTAAACCGAAGAAGTTAAAGTTAATCCCCGCAATCCTGAAAATCCTGATTCAAAACCAAGTGAAAGTGGGTGAATATTATATTGAAACCTATCGGGGAGAAGACGCGAGGCATCGCGTCTCTACGAATCCGTGAAATTCTAAAAATCCTTTAAAATCAGTGATTCAAAAAAAGGGCATTTAGGACAATTTTAACATTGGAACCTGTCGGGGAAAAGACGATGCATGCATCGCCTCTACGAATCCGTGAAATCCTAAAAATCCATGATTCAATACCAAGGAATTTAGGACCATTTTAACATTGAAACCTATCGGGGAAAAGACGCGAGGCATCGCGTCTCTAGGAATCCTGTCAATCCTGATTAAGAAGGACTAATACCCCATCATCAAAAACACCTCCAACATAAATTTTTCCTTTATAAGGAGCCGCTACGGAAGATCCTGACAAGGGATTGCCATCATTTAGGTAAACCTGGGTTACTACCTCCTTTTGACCTTTTGGAAAACTGATTTTCAACACTTCTGAAGGGGATCTCTTTTTGGCATCTTTGGAATGCCCCAGAAAAACAAGCATTTTCGCATGGGCACCTACCCATAAATTACCCTCGGAATCCCACTCTAAATTATCCACTCCGGTATTACATTTTATTTTACCCAACGGTGAAAAAGGTTCTCGGTTATAGGAGAAAATGGACCCATCGGTACAAGCGGCTACGTATATCTTACTCCCATCCGGACTTACAGTTATTCCGTTGGCATATCGAATACCATTTTCCAATATAGTCGTCTTTTGTCCATCATAAAAACCTAATTGTCCCGTACCAATAACAAGAAAGTCCTTCCAACTGGAAACACCACCATGGCTGTCATGATCATTAGTAAAATAAAAAGCATTTTTGCTAACCGCCACCAAATCATTTGGACTCACAAAATGAGTATCCGAGATAGATTTTACATGGAGGAGGGTAGTATCTATGAATTGAAAAACTTCCACCGTATTTTCCTTTGCCCTATGATTGACCACGAAAAGCCATTGTGTGCTGTCCGCATTATCCTGATACAAAGAAATACCATGCGGATGAAAATCGGCTAATTCAAAATCAGCCGTTAATTCTATAGGTTCCGGAGAATCCTGAGAAAGATTCAACAAATAAATGGCCCCTTTTTTCGGATTTCCCGCTACCGTACTTCTTCTATCGTCAGAGGAGACAAATGCAAAACCGCTGGTCTGATCAATCGTAATGTCCTCAGCACCAATCATCCCATTTATCAGACTCGTTTCTGGACGATCAATGATCATCGATTTTTTAAATGCGCCCGCATAATAAAGCGTTCTCCCTACAACGAGCAAAATTAAAACTAAAGCAAACAATACTATTTTCTTCCAAAGCATGATCTTATCCTTTTTATTAAAGATAAGCAAAATGGATTGAAATTATTCTTCCACTTTGACTTTTACCATAAAATTCGCGTACTTACCTGGCGCGATAACCGCATTGATCACTTTAAATGGTAATTCAACAGAAGGAAGAATTTCCAGTGTTTTCAATTGAATTTTAGTAATTGTCCGTGGTTCAAGGGTTATTAATCCCGAATGTTGATGAAAATTCAATTTGCCCTCATTCAACAATAAAAAAGGCGTGTCAGAATCATTTTTTAAGGAAATTTCAAGGATAGAAGAAGTACCAATGTATTCCGCCTTTTGAACAGTTATGGCGGCATTTAACATAGGTGTCATCCATTCTTCGCGGCCAATAAGAGTATGATTGAAATACGCCAGCGTTCTTTTGGCAAATAAAGCTTCCCGAATACTTTCTTCCGTTTTTTCTTTGGCGAAAACTATGGTAAAAGGCCTGTGTCCACCTTCAGAAATTTTAAACTGCCAATCTACCAAACCATGTATATCAGAAGTACCCATAATGGTGAGGTTATAATCGAGTGCCATTTGAAAAGCTTCATCAGAATAAGTGACATCATTTACCACTTCAATGCCATGAAGCAGATTATCCTTAATAAGTTGTTTATGAAAATCAGTTATTCGAGCTACCCCATCTTTTCTTTGCGCAGTCCAGTTCGGATGATTCCAAAAGGTAAATGCTCCTTGATTTTTTGCCTCCTTAAACACAGTCAAAGCATCGTCCTGCAAAAGTTTATTAGCGTCTTTAATAAAAATGGCATTATTGTGTCCCGGAGGCATTCCCCTGGTAATTTCCGCCCCTTTCACCACTAACAATTCATAAGGCTTTGCTATTTTTGAAGCAATGTCAAAGGATTTATTTCTATCAGGATTTGGAATATCATCTTTATGAGGCTGGTATTCCAAATGTTCGGTCATAGAGACGGCATCCAGACTATCTTTTAGTGCTTCCTGTACACGAATATCTGGCCAGACACTTCCGTCGGAAAATACGGTATGAATATGGAAATCACAAGAAAGGGATAAATATCCCGGAATGGGTGGGAATTTAGCGACTCTGCCATGTTGGTGATTAGATTGACCAGAGGCTAAAACGGAAAACAAGCCCAATATGGGGATAATAAGAAATTTCATACGCTGCCTTTTTTTTCAAAAATAAATGAAATCTTTTGAAAAAATGGAAATGGTACACTAATTAATAAAGAATTAGCCTTGAGTAAACATAGCGTTAAAATTCCTCCTCCCTTTCCATTTTAAGGAGCTTTAAATTTTTATCAAACATCCTTCTAAGGTAAGCGGAATCTGATTCGAATAAAAATTTTCGGGACAATTCAATAGGCATTTCCGTTTCATTAGCAAAATTGACCTCTCCATTTTCTTTTAAAATAGCTTGATACACTGCTCTGAAAATAGCAGGATTATTCACTATGTCAGGATCTGAATCTGCAGAAAATCCCCCCGTTTCCAGAAAAGGAGGACAATCGACGGTTGTTTCTGAAGAATCAATGTCCAAATAAAAATCACCTTGAATATATTTCCTCAGCCCCGGACTTTGGGCCACCCTATGATAATAAGAGCCAAAAACAGGCAATGCCGTTGCTGCACCCTGACCCAGAGCGGTACTTTTGAAATGAATAGCGGGAAGAGAAGCCCCCACCCAAACGCCGGTTACCAAATTGGGAGAAGCGCCCATAAACCAGCCATCTGAATTATTTTGAGTGGTTCCTGTTTTACCAACCAGCGCCATTTTCAATCCAAAAACACTGCGTAATCTTCCACCTGTACCTTCATTAACCGTCTTTTTAAGCATAGGAATTAAGGTAGCCACCGTAAAAGGATCAATCACCTGTTCGCTGGCCTGTCGGGGGGCTGAATAAAGAAGTTCTCCCTCTTTGGTTTCAATGCGCAACAAATAATGAGGGGGAGGTTTCAACCCTTTATTAACGAAGGTGGCATATACCCGAGTCATTTCATACAAGGAAATTTCTGCAGAACCCAACGCAATAGAAGGAGCCTTCGGAATTTTCGACGTAATGCCCAAGGCCTTTCCCATTTCTCTAACCTCCTCCATGCCCGTTGCCAAAAGCACTTGAACGGCAATGGTATTAATAGATTTACTTAGCGCACCTGCCATGGTGTAAAAGCCACCATATATATTATCTGAATTTCCAGGTTTCCAATCTTCATATTCAGGATAAATAATTTGTTCATTCGGATAATAAGTGCAAGGATTTAATCCCTCCTGGATGGCCGCAGCATAAACAATAGGTTTAAAAATGGAACCTACCTGTCTGTTTGCATGAACATGGTCATATTGATTATATCCAAAATGATTTCCACCAATCCATGCTCTGATGGCACCACTTTTCGGATCCATAGAAAGCAGGGCCGCCTGTAACATTTGTATTGAAATCTTAAGGGAATCCAAGGGAGAAATAACCTTCTGAACAGACTGCAAATCATTCCATGCGAACATCTGCAAAGGCACGGGTTTATTAAAATTCTCCTCAATTTCTTCCCGAGTAGCTCCGGCGTTAAGTAATTGTTTGTATCTGTCTGTCTGCTTTACTAAACTCCACAAAAAGGCATCATTACCCCAGGGCTTACCGTTACGCCATTCTCTAAAAAAACCAGCCTGAATTTGCGGCATTTGTTCTTTGACCGCCTGCTCTGAGAACAATTGCAAGTAATAATCGACCGTTGTATAAATCCTCAACCCATCGGTATAAAGGCTGTAATAATTACCATCTTTTTTCTTTAAATTCCCTACTATTTCTTCCAATTCAGGTCTGATATATTCTCTGAAATAGGAAGCAAGACCGGCATTTCTTCCCTGAGGATTATATCTAAGGCGCAGGGGATTTCTGCTCAATTTCAGATAAGCTGTTTCCGTCAAATAGTTGTATTTGACCATTTGTGACAATACAGTATTTCGCCTTTTTAAAGCTCTTTCGGGATGATTTACAGGGTTATACAAACTGGGGCCTTTAAGCATCCCCACCAGCAAAGCCGCTTCTGCTATAGTCAATTTAGTAGGCTTTTTACCGTAAAATGTTTGTGATGCCACATTTATACCATAAATAGTACCTCCAAAAGGAACGGTATTCAGATATAAATTTAGGAGTTCTTCCTTGGTATAAATTTTTTCCAATCGCTGGGCGGTAATCATTTCTCTGAACTTATTGACAGGCATGCTGGCCAGCCAATAGGATTTTCGTGGGAACAAATTTTTCGCCAACTGCTGACTTAAGGTACTTCCCCCACCAGACGATTCATTCATTAAAAGGATAGACTTGAAAAACACTCTGAAAAGCGCTCTGATATCAATGCCTTTATGTTCAAAAAAGCGAGTATCTTCTGTGGCCAGTAAGGCATGAATTAAATAAGGGGGAATTTCTGAAAATTGAACATCCACCCTATTTTCTACATAATACCGACCCAAAACTTTTCCATCAATGCTCATGAGCTCTGATGAATTAGCTTGTTTAATACCTTTTAATTCCGCATAATTAGGAATAGGACCAAAAATACCAAGATAAATCAGGGAGAGGAAAATAATGAGACCCGAGACTCCCCAAATAACAGACCTGATAGCCCATTTTTTAAGTTCTTCCTTGTCTTTAATCACTTTTTTACCTTTCAAAGCCATGTAGAAAAAATAATGAGGGAAATAATAGGCTAAGGTAATGATTCTAATTAAACCTTCTACTTAATCTAAACATTTTATCCCTACTATACCAAACATTATGTACGAATTACTACCATTATATTTTTTAAAAAATAATTGATTTTACTATTGAATTTTCAGTTTAAAACTACCTATATTTGCATTTATTAAGATTAAGTCTAAATAAATACTTAGAGAATTTTCTCTTGTGAAAATGTAACGCCGTGAAAAATTGTTTCTTACTTCCAGCACTCCTTTATAGTTTAAATTTACTAAGTCAAGCGCCTAATCAGGATACTATAAAAAGTCAAGAGCTTGATCCTGTGGTCATTGTTGGAGACAGAGCAAAATATATTGCGGGTTCTGGTCAGTACATCAACATTTTAAAAATAGAGAAGCTGAATCAGCCCAATGTGAATAATGTGCTTCGTATTGTTCCTGGTGTTAATGTTAGAGACGAGG
>Ga0247836_1002589_pt1 | contig 25956 bp, 38 predicted proteins | sample LaCruzMarch2015__4_FD_187116 | JGI IMG/M metagenome (GOLD analysis project Ga0247836, IMG submission 187116) | Freshwater microbial communities from meromictic Lake La Cruz, Castile-La Mancha, Spain - LaCruzMarch2015_14m | ecosystem: Environmental > Aquatic > Freshwater > Lake | place: Spain... | reverse complement strand
TATTAATGGGAGTACGTACCACAGGAAGCCTTGGAGGTGGTGCAGATATTAAGCAGGCTTATGTGATATTTGAAAAGAATGTAGTAATGGAGCTAAGAGGATGTGTGATGGCTATCTTTAATGAGCTCTTGACCATTGCCCGCATCCCTGCAGAATTTACTATCAATAACTTCCAGATAATAGATGAGAGTATAGTAGAATTAGAGGGTGATGCTTCTAGAATAAATAATTTAATTAGTGCTATGCACCCTACAGTAGCTCAAAAGATATTAGATAACATGACACCTGATGAGATAAGAGCTTTAGCTGATTTGCCACCACTTACTAACCCCATTGTATAATGCTATACTTCATAACAGAAACATATTTAAAAGTTAATACTCCCATTACAGCCAATGTGGATGTGACTGATGTGACCCCATACATTGCTACTCAGAGTGCATTGAGAATACAACCTATTCTAGGTACTACGTTCTACAATCACATGCTGAATGCATACAATACGCAGACCCTTACACCTGATGAGATAGATCTAGTTGAGTTCATTCAACCGGTCATTGCATGGAGGTCTGCAGAGGATGCAGTATTTGGATTAACTTACCAACTTAAAAACAAGGGATTACAAACACAATCAGGTGATTACTCTGCTAGTGTATCTCGTAGCGAAGTTGCCTTTGGAATGGAACACTATGCACAAAAAGCATCATTCTTTGAGCAGAGATTAATCAGATGGTTACTAACTAATAAAAATCTATTCCCTATATTCATATCTACCACTAACATGGATACTGATCTTAGGCCTATGTTTAACAACTGTAGCTGTATCACCCAATGGCAAACAACTTGTACTGGCATGTGTGGTAACCTTAGAGAGAATGGCTATAATAACAGCATACTAATACTATGAGACTACAGCTAGCCATCTTATTAGCCTCAATTAAACAATATATAATACAACTTTTAGCAGTGATAGGATCTTTCTTTTTACCTATATCAGGGATATTGTTTTTAATTGGTTTTGCTATTGTGGTGGATACGCTTACAGGAATATGGAAGGCTAAGAAACTTAAGATACCAATTACATCACGTAAACTATCTGCTATCATATCTAAATTAATGCTGTATGAGGTGGCTGTAATTGGTTTCTACCTGATAGACTTTTGGATACTTAATGATATTATTTTAAAGTTTTTTTCAGTGCCCCTAATGCTAACAAAAATACTTAGCTTAATACTAGTAAGCATAGAAGTGATGAGCATAAATGAAAATTACAAAGCAGTAAAAGGTATAGATATTTGGCAGGGTATGAAAAACTTATTTGCCAGGGCTAAAGAAATTAAAACAGATCTAAATGGACTTAGACATAACAAAGATAATTCAACACCGATTATCTAAAGATCAATACGTAGATGAGCTTACAGAAAAGAGACAAATCTATCTGCATCATACTGCAGGTGGGCCTAGTGGCATAGCTGTAGCAAAGTTCTTTAATCAGAAAGTAGGGAAGGTCGCCACTGCCTTTGTCATTAGTGCTAGTGGGGCCATAGTACAGTGCTTCAGTTCTAAACATTGGGCTTATCACCTGGGATTAAAACAAGAGGTATTTAGTGAGGCAGGAGTAACTTATAGGAGTTTAGATAGATTATCTGTAGGGATAGAGATCTGTAACTATGGCCCATTAACTAAAAGAAATGGCTACTACTATAACTATGTAGGGGGTAAGATAGACTATAAAGAAGTCACTACACTTAAAGAGAAGTACAAAGGGCATATCTATTGGCAGTCATATACAGATGCACAGATAGAAAGCACTCGCCAGCTGCTAGTGTACCTGTGTGACCAGTACAATATCCCTAAAGATTACTTTGCTAGCATATTTGATATAGATAAACGTGCTTTAAGGGGAGAAAATGGTATATTTACACACAATAGTGTGAGAAAAGATAAATCAGATATATATCCCTGCCCTAGAATGATAGCAATGCTACAGAACTTATGAGATACATCCTACCAATTATCGCACTATGCCTCTTAGGCTCCTGCTCAAATGCTAAAAAAGCACAGTACCACTACAAAAAAGCTGTTAAGTTTGGCCTGCAGTTAGTCCAGGATAGCGATACTATCAGAATAATATCAGTGGATAGCATACCAGTGGTGGTAAATGATACTATCATATGGGAGAAGGTGATCAGAACTAAAGATACTATAATCAATTTTAAGAATATCTATGTGCCTAAGACCAGGTGGCAAACTAGAATTGAGTACAGATATAAAACGCAACTTGTAAAGCAGGATGTGCTCAAATATAAGTACATATATAAAGCAGAAAAAAAGCAGAAAGCAAAAACTAATTGGTTACTCTTTATAATAGGATTTGGCTGTGGGATAGCTCTATTCTTTATTCTTAGATTACTAGATAAACTATACAACCCCTTTAAATAAACTTATGATTAGACATGGCAAAAATGTTCACGAACTTGTATTAGCAGGTAGTGAAGTTAAAGTAGCTATTCTTAGTGATTTGCACTGGGATAATCCTCACACTGATAGAGAACTAATCAAAAGGCACCTGGACTATTGTCTAAAAGAGGATATACCTGTGATGATTAATGGTGATATGTTCTGTTTAATGCAGGGTAGAGGTGATAATAGGCGTAACAAGTCAGACATAAGACCTGAGCACAATAATGCTAGGTATTTAGATAGTATAGTAGAGACAGCTGTTGATTGGTTCCTACCATACGCTAACATCATTAAGCTAATAGGATACGGTAACCATGAAACTGCTATAATTAAATTTCAAGAGACTGATATCCTGCAGAGATTTGTAGATCTTCTTAACTTTAAAGCAGGATCTAATGTACAGGTAGGAGGGTATGGTGGATGGCTAATAATAAAGCAAACATTAGAGACCACTACCTCATCTTTTAGCACTAAGATTAAATACTTCCATGGATCAGGTGGTGGTGGTATAGTTACCAAAGGTGCTATTAATTTAACCAGGGCTTTGGAGCTTTATGAAGGTTTCGACGTATTTGTTATGGGCCATATCCATGAAAATTCATGCAGAAATGATGTAAGGGATACAGTAGATAGCCATCCAGTATCAGGATACACACTTAAGCAGAAGCAATTACACCTAATGCTCACAGGAACTTATAAAGAGGAGTACGGTGATGGATCTCATGGATGGCATGTTGAAAGAGGTGCACCCATTAAGCCATTAGGTGGCAGGATACTTACTATTAAATGTGTGAGAGACTCTACCAAAGAAAGAAAAGCTACCAAGTATATAGATAGTATCAAATTTAATATGTAATTTTACAGCAGGTCAATACGCCCAATGTGTTACCTTAACCCCTCTGCATCTTTGGTTAGTTTGGCAGGGGGGTATTTTTTTGCCTTAATTTTACAAAGATTTGTGACACAATTTTCCACTACTCGTATTATGCAAAGTATATTTAGCTTTATTCAGGGAATAACCTTATTTTTCAACGCATTTTTAAGGCAATAACCTTATTTCTTATGTTTATATTATTACATTTTCTATACATGAGGACAAAATATGTCCACGTTTCTTATTTAGAATGATTATAAATTACACAAAAGTTGCATACAATTAATTGTTTGTTCGTATATTTGTTTCACTAATTTAAACTAACCAATTATGAATGATCAAAAACTAACAGCTGTAGAGTACCTACTCCAGCAAATTAACTCAAGCACATCCTTTACAGAAGAGAAATGGAAGCTGATCTGTGATGTGGCTCTAGCCATGGAGAAATCACAATTAATAGCTGCAGAAATCAAAGCAGTAACAGAAATCTACAAAATTCAAAGAAAATGAGAAAGAAACTATCAGACCTTGTGTATTACTTTACACCCCTCACAGATGAACATAGAGACATTTTAAGCACCTCTGCTGTGTTTATATTGTTTTGGGTGAGTATTTACACCTTAGCTTACATTACTAACCTTTAAAACGCTTTAAAATGAATTTAGAAGATTTGCAAATAGAAAAATATACAGCATCCCTTTGGTATGAGGTGGGTAGAATTGAGTTTATACTTGATTTTGAATGGAGCTTTACCTCATTTGATGAGGATACTAATGAAACAACAGTTAGTGTATGGCTAGAAAATGGACATCAGTGGCTTAATAACGTATGCCATCCCTTTACACCTAACTCAGATGAGCTAAAAGAAATTATTAGAGCTATTGAAGATTATATATTAGAAGATCCTGAGCGTTTTGATGTATGGCAGTGGCATTTAGATAATAGAGACTATTTTAATGATCTTAATAATGATAGAGATGACTACTGAAACTAACCCTACACCCACTACTTTTAGCCTACAGGCAAAGATGGAGTGGTGGAAAAACAAAAAGAGTGAGGGAGATAAAGGGGGGAGCTTTAACCTACAGCTCTACATGGACTACCTCAGCTTACAGGATCATAAACCTAAAGATCAGGCAAATGAAAAGATATAAAGTAACCTATAACTATTTTGATGGTGGTAAAAAAAGGATAGCTGTCAAAATACTAGAAGCCTTGGATAGAGACCACGCAATAATGATAATGGCTATGTGGCCAAAACTAATTTTAAAAGTAGAACAGTATGAAAAAATATAGAGTATGGCTAGAGGATAGCGTAGAGCCTGATGGTGGCTCATGGTGGAATTGCTACCTAGGCAAAGATGGCAAGCTGCATGATTACATCTTCACAGATGAGCAAGCAGATACACCTCAGTGGTATATTGATAATGGTTATATAGTAGAAGAGTTATGAATATCAAAGCAGAAGTGATTAAAAGATACCCATTTGAGAGTACAGCTGTAATAGCTAAGGAATTAGGGATAACAATATCAAAGGTGTATAATATCGCATGGGCCTATAAGATACATAAGGACATCAACTACCTTAAGACTGCAGCAAGTGGTAGATATAAGGCAGGTATGAGAAGTGGTGAGGCCTTCCAATTTAAGCCAGGGCACACACCTTACAACAAAGGTAAAAAGATGCCTGCAGAAACTTATGAGAAGGTAAAAAATGCAATGTTTAAGAAAGGTAATAAGCCATTTAATACTAAACCTGTAGGTACCATTAATATAAGAGCAGATAATACAGGTAGATTTTACCAATATATCAAAATTAAAGATAGCCACTGGGAGTTATTACAACGGCATATATGGACTCAGGCAAATGGAGAAATTCCTGCAGGATATGTAGTAAATTTTATAGATGGTAACTACATGAACTGTGAGCTTAATAATTTGCAGTTAAAGACCAGGGGAGAAATGGCAATAATGAACAGCATACACAGGTACCCTGCAGAGGTTAGGGACTTAATTAAATTAAACAATAAACTAAAAGCAAAAACAAATGGCAAACAACAAACTAAGTGATCTAAGAGATCATATTTTCATGGCACTAGAAAGATTATCTGATGAGGGCATGACAGCTGAGCAGGTAGCAAGTGAAGTAGACAAGGCTAAAGCAATAGCACAGCTCAGTGCTTCTATTATAGCCAGTGCTAAAGTCGAGATAGATTATATCAATACAGTAGGATTAGTGGATAGTCAAAGTGAGCTATTCAAATCAGTAAACCCTAAGCTTTTATCATGAGCAGATTAGAAGAGGTGCAGTATGTTATAGAAAAATATGACTTAAAAGAAAAGGGTAGATATATGCACATGATTTATAAAAGATATTACCTATATAATGTGCTCAGAAAAGATGGCATGACCTTATCACAGATAGGTAGGCTATTTAATCAAAGCCATTGCACTGTATTAAATGGAATTAAAAAGCATGAGGATTACATGGCTTACAAAGATCCTGCTTATATGTTGCACACTAGGGACCTAAGGGAAATCTTTGTACTACCACAATACTATATGCCACTAAAACAAACCATATTAGAGATATATACCATTGAGAAATTAGAGATACTTAAAGAACAGATTAGGTGCAATTATTACTAAGAAATGAAGCTATGACAAATTCTCTTATTAGGGGAGGCTGGGAAAGATTTGAAAATTCAAATATTTTTTTTCGTTTTATTTCTTGTCATCTTGTCATAAAAACGCTAATAGTCAATATCAGTGCACTTATTGCTAAAAAAAACTTGTCCTAAACTTGTCATAAACCCGTCATAAAATATAATAAACTTGTCATTTAAGAATAATGATTACATTTACAGCCCAATTAACTAACTATGAACATATCTGTATTTAAAAGCCTATTTAACTCTAAAGAAACCCCCTACACTCAGGATGTAGTGGATGTTTACAACAGGATAAAGGATGGCTACCCTGAGCTTATTGAAAAGATAACAGCTCTTAGAGCTATGAAAGATGATGATACTAACTATAGCAGCTTAAAAAATAGCCTTAGAGCTATCATGTTTAATGGCACCTTTAATGAACGTAATGATAACGGCCTTATTGAGCACTCAGGGCTTTGTATCTTAGACTTTGATGATTATCCTAGCAGTAAGGTAATGAAAGCTGAGAAGGCTAGACTAATGGAATGCCCTAATGTCTTTATGATATTTGTATCACCATCAGGTAAAGGCTTAAAGTGCGTGATTAAGATACCACCATCTGATAAATTTACACATAAGAGAAGGTTTAAAGCCTTTCAGGAGTTTATTGATAGTGATTACTTTGATGCATCCAGCTGTAATGTTAGCAGGGTATGTTTTGAAAGCTATGACCCTAATGCTTATATAAATTTAGATGCTGAGGTATTTAATCTTATAGAAGAGGAGAAAGGGCATAGCTCTTTTGAGAGAGTGCCAGTGCTACCCATGACTAATGAAGGTAAGATTATTGAAAATATAATGAAGTTTAACCATGGAGATATATCTATGGGTAGAAATAATTGGGTATTTAAAGTGGCTAGCTGTTTTTCGGAGTATGGCATAAGTGAGAATACTGCTAAGTTATACCTCTATCAATTTAGTGATAAAGGATTTAGCCAAATAGAAATAAATACCTGTGTAGGATCTGCTTACAAGCGAAGCAATAAAAACACTAAGTATTTTGAGGATAAAGAAACTATCTTAAAGGTTAAATCTAAACTAAAGGAAGGGATTACACCTGGTGATATCTCTAAGCAGTTAGATATTAAGCCTGATGTGATAGAGGATGTGAAAAAAGAGGTAGCTAATAGTGAGGATACGTTTTGGGCTATTAGTGATAAGAAAGTTATCTCAGTGGATCCTATGAAGTATAGAGACTTCCTTAATAAATACGGCTTTCAAAAATACTACCCTGAAAGAGCAGAGAGATCTACATTTGTAAGGGTGGTAGAGAATAAAGTTAATCTTAGCTCAGTGGATCAGATAAAGGATTTTGTACTAGGGCATCTAATGAAGCAGAAACAAGTGGATGTATGGAACTACTGCAGTAAATCACCCTACCTCTTTACAGATGGGCACCTATCAATGCTAGATCCTATTGAGCTAATGATGCTGCAGGATACTAAGGATGTGAGCTTTATTCCTTATCGTAATGGAGTGGTTAAGATTACTAAGAATAAAGTGGATATAGTACCGTACATAGATATAGATGGGTACATTTGGGATAGGCAAATTATAGACAGGAACTACAAGCCTACTAAGAACATTGAAAATGATTTTAAGAGCTTTGTATCCAAAGTATCTGCAGATGATGAGCAGAGGGTGAATGCTTTAGAGACTACCCTAGGATATTTACTTCATACCTACAAAGATAAAACAGATCAGAAAGCAATAATTTTTAATGATCAGGAGATAAATGATAATCCTAATGGAGGGAGTGGTAAGAGCTTAGTGCTAACTGCTATTGGTAAGATTAGAAATATAGTTAAGATAGATGGTAAAAGTTTCAACCCACAGAAAAGTGACTTTGTTTATCAGAGGGTGAATTTAGATAGTCAGATCCTAGCCTTTGATGATGTAAAAAAGAACTTTGATTTTGAGCAGCTATTCTCACTGATCTCAGAAGGGATTACAGTGAACAGAAAGAATAAGGATGAGATATTTATCCCATTTGAACGCTCCCCAAAGATTGTGATTACTACCAACTATGTAATTAATGGTGCAGGTGGTAGCCATGATAGGAGAAGGCACGAAATAGAGTTCAATCAATACTTTAATGCTCAAAGAAGCCCACTAGATGAGTATGGTAGGTTATTATTTGACCACTGGACTGCAGTAGATTGGTTAATCTTTGATAACTACATGATAAGTAACCTGCAGAAATTCCTATCAATGGGCTTAGTTAAGTCCAAGGCTATTAATGCAGATGATAAACGCTTAATTTCAGCTACTAATAAGGAGTTTTATGATTACGCTATAGAGGGCAATATCACAATAGATGTGATGCACTATAATAATGCTTCTATTCAGGACTTCCAAACTTACACAGGTGGATGGAGAGATCTTAACACACAAAGATATTTAAAGTGGATAAATGAATACTGTAAATTTAAGAAGTATGATTTAAAAAAACATAAGAATGTAGGAGGTAGATACTTTATAATAACTAAGATATGAAAATAAACAACAAAGAATTAGGTAGCTTTGAGATTACTCGATATAGTTTTGAGCTTGTAAATAATGATCCTAAAATAGTTATACACATGATTAAAGCATTAGATGTTAATGGTAATTATATTAAATTTTGTAAACTTGATAAAGTAGAGAAATTTTTAAATAGTTACCCTGTATTGTTTAAAAAAATTACTAAACCATGAACAAACAAAACAAACAACGACTTAAGGAACTAGAGTATAAGTACATGAGCTACAGGTACCCATCAGTACCAGGGCACATCATACCCTTTACTAAGTACTCAGATGCTACGGCTAATGGGCTCACTAGATGTATTTGTGACTTTCTTAACTACAGTGACCACCAAGCTGAACGTATTAATACTATGGGAGTGGCTAGAACTAAGAGGGCTACCTGTGGTAAGATAGTAGGGGTAACATGGACCAAAAGCACTAGCACCCCAGGCTCAGCTGATATATCTGCTACCATCTATGGTAAGTCAGTGAAGATAGAGGTAAAGATTGGTAAGGATAGGATGAGTGAAGCTCAGAAGAGATACCAGGAGAATATAGAGAGAGCAGGAGGGATATACTATGTGGCTAAGGACTTTGATAGCTTTGTGGAGTGGTATGATATATTTAGCCAAAACTATAAAAATTAACTACCTTTGGCGAAGTATAAAAACAAAACGATAAAAGATAAGTGGTAAAAGTTGCCACATTAATTAAATAGAAATGATATGAAACAAACAACAGTAGAATGGTTAGAAGAAAGATTAAATCTATCCATAGGTGATGAATTAAAACCATTAAGAGGTTTTTTTGTGATTGCCAAAGAAATGGAACGGCAACAAATTATGACGGCATTCACTCAAGGTGATATATTTGGTTCAGATTATTTTGACGGAGTAAATATAACTGAAGAGAATTACTATAATCAAACCTTTAAATCAGAATAAGATGAAAGCAACCCTAGAATATAATCTACCTGAAGAGCAGGAGGACTTTGACTATGCTACCAATGGCTTCAACTATTACATGGCACTTGTAGAGATGGATCAGTGGCTAAGAAGTGAGTACAAGTACAATGGTAAAGAGGAGATGTGGGAGGTAAGGGAGAAGCTAAGAGAAATAATTTCAGAAAATAATGTTAAAATAGATTAATAAGTAGTATATTTGTAAATAATTAATAACTAACCAATGGAAAAAACAACTACAAGGGCTGTAAAGCCTAAGGAGGTTGAGCAACAACCCGCTCCCTTCTATGTTCGCCTTCACCAGGCTAAACAACTAATAGGTAAGGTACATAAGAACGCTACTAACCCCCACTTTAAAAAGTCCTATGCAGATATCAATTCTATCTTAGAGACTGTTGAGCCTATTTTATTACAGCATGATCTACTTTTGCTACAGCCTATAGAAAGTGGTAGTGTTTGTACTCAGATTGTATGCATCTACACTGGCTTTAGTATCTCTAGCTGTATGACTTTAGATCTTAGCTTAGATGCCCAAAAGCAGGGCAGTCAAATTTCTTACTTTCGTAGGTACACCATTCAGAGCCTGCTAACTTTACAAGCTACAGATGATGATGGTCACGTGGCATCTACTGCAAAGCCTAAGATGGATAACAAAAGATTTGCTGAGGCAGTGAAAGCTATAGCAGATGGTAAGTATACTGTAGAGAAGTTAAAGGATAGCTTTGACTTGAATGATACTCAGATTAATGCACTACTATTAATACCTGTAATATGAAAATAAGATGCAGTGCAATAGGTAAGATAATGACTTCACCCAAAATAAAAGGGGAGGTACTATCGAAAACAACTAAGACGTATATCCAGGGCATAGCCCTGGCACACGTTTATGGGATACAAAAAGAATTTACTTCTAAGTATACTGATAAGGGCAATGAATGTGAGGATATGTGCTTATCATTTGTAATGGAGGTAATAGATAAAGGATTTCTGTTTAAAAATGAGGAGAACTATAGTAATGATTGGCTTACAGGTACTCCCGATATAATTACAGACCAGGTGCTAATAGATGTAAAAAACTCATGGAGTGGTAGCACGTTCCCATGGTTTGAAACTGAGTGTGCTAATAAAGATTACTACTACCAGCTTCAAGGGTATATGTGGCTAACTGATAAACAAGAGGCACTGTTATGCTACTGCCTAACCAATACCCCCCATGCCATAGTAGAGCAGGAAGTAAAGAGTGCACACTATAAGTTAGGACTAATGGATGAGAGTTTAGATCTTAGAGACCAGGTGCAGAAGCAACACAGCTTTGATCATATCCCTGATGCTAAGAGAGTCAAGACTTTTGTAATACAAAGGGATGAGGAGGTGATAGAACAAATCAAGGTGAGGGTAGAACAATGCAGAGAGTATTTTAACCAATTAATAACACAACTATGAACAGAATGCAATTTGAACATGAGGCAGCTATAGCTGCTATGAACGCTCTAATGATAGAGAACTCTAAAACATCTAAGCTATGGATAGCTAAAGAGGCTGTACAGATGGCTGAGATATTAGCTAATGAAGTCTATGGAGAAAGGATTCAATGGCCAACAGAGGACCTTATCGTATGATTATCCTACTATCAATACTACTAGCCCCTGCTATTGTGTGGGGGTGGGTAGCCACAATATGGTACATAGTGGATTTTTTTAATAATGAACACTAAATAATAGTTATTAACAATTTAAAACAAGTATAAACAATGGAAACAAAGAACAATTCAGGAGCTATCTTTAAAAATGATAAAAAGACAGCAGAGACTCACCCCGATTACAAAGGGAAGGTAAACGTTAATGGTAAAGAGATGGAGGTAGCTCTATGGCTTAAGACATCACAGGCAGGTATGAAGTATTTTAATGCATCATTTAGTGAGCCTTATGTTAAACCAGCAGTATTAAGACCACCTGCAGAAGCATTCAAGTTAGAGGAGGATGATCTACCATTCTAATTAAATTACTATATTTGAGCTATGAATTTATTAGCTCTTATACCTTTAGCGTGGTGGTTTGTTAATTTTGAGCCTTTACAGGCAACTATAGACTATCTATTCAAGTATAAACCACATAGCACAATAGCCATACATATACACTCAGCAATGGGCTGTATTAAATGTGTGGCTTTTTGGCTTACTATAATTTGCACCTTTGATTTTATACTTGCTTGTCAAGCCTCACTTATTGCTTATATACTAGACGAATGTTTACAGAAGCTGAGATAAAACTAATAGATGATATAGAGTTACTGCCTGAGAATATCAGGTACTCAAAGCACTCATGTGTGGCTATGTTAAAGATTAGAATTAAATATGAAGGGGTGCAACCTAGGGAGTGCTTCTGTGCATCTGTGAGGAGGAGGATTTGGTATAAAGATTTTATGATATGGTATGAAAAGGCTCTTAGATCAGTACATTAGTAGGTCTTACCCTGAAGTAAGGGCATACACTACCTACTTTCTATCTAAGATGGGGCTGTACATAGACGCTGATACAGTCATAAACAACTCATACATTCATGTGCTTACCATTAATGATTATGTAGCAGATGAGGACAAGGTCAAAAGCTATCTTTTAAACACTATTAAATATCAAATCCTATGGAATACATCAAAGAGCCATAAAGATGATAGGATAACGGCTATAATTGATAACTCAGGCGATAGAATGGAGGATGATGAGCTAGCAGATAAGATAAGGGAGGATAAGATGTACGCATTTAACAAGGGATTAATAGAAATTTATAGATCAGAGATTACAGACCAGGTACAAAAGATAGTATTTGAGGCATATATTGATAAGGGGTATATTACCAGCAGAGCACTGGCTACCTATTTCGATATCACTCATACCTCAGCTTACTACCTGATTAAAGACTTGAAACAAAATATAAACAAATTACAATATAGGTATGAAACCGAGTCAATTTATTAGTATCTTGTCCCTGTTTACAGCTCTTAGCGGTGGCTTAGCTTTGTTCACCCTAGATTATGAGTGGGCTAGTAGGGCAGGAGGATTATGGATAGCATTATATTACACTTTTTTAATTTTACTACAGTATGAAGATAAAGACAGAACACCTAGGTAAGTATATTACTATGTACAATGGTAACTATGAGACCAGCTTTACAGTAACAGAAGAGACTGCTAAGGACCATAAGTATTATACCTCTAAAGGATTGGGGTATCTATTTGAAGAGAGCACTCCTAAGGCAAAGTATAAAGGGGTAGAGAACGAAGATAAAAAAGAGAAAGATGCCGAGGCCTAAACTTATAGAAACTCCTGAGAAGTTAATGGAGATATTTGAGGAGTATAAAGCTCACTGTGCTGCTAACCCTAGAACTAAATGGGTGCTATCTCAAAAGACTGCTGAAATGGTAGCAGAGCCTTTAAGAGTACCTTTGACTAATGAGGGCTTTGAGATATTTTGCTATAAGAACTACTCTGATGTGCATAACTATTTTGATAATACCGAGGGTAGATATTCTGCATACAAGGCAGTCTGTTCGCACATAAAGAAGGAGATCCGTAATGACCAGATCACAGGTGGAATGGTAGGACAGTTTAACCCATCCATCACCCAACGTCTCAATGCACTAAAAGAGCAAACAGATGTGACCAGTGGTGATGAGAAGATATCTGCTATAACTGTTACTATAGTTAAGTAGTATAATAATAATAATAATAACAATATAGTATCTAACTAGGTACTAGCTTTGCTATGGATATAAAAGCGACTGCCATCTTTGAAAAGAACTATGAGGCCATCTTAGGAGATAAGAGGTTTATTATAAATGAGGGTGGTAGTAGAAGCTCTAAGACTTACAGCCTGTGCCAACTCATGATCATCTACTGCCTGCAGAATAACAATAAGGTGGTATCAGTAATTAGAAAGACCTTCCCTGCCCTACGTGCTACAGTGCTCAGGGACTTCATAGAGATACTAAAAGAGATAGGGCTGTATAAGCAGGAGAGCCACAATAAGAGTGAGCACATCTACACCTTTGCTAATGGTAGTATGGTGGAGTTTTTCTCTGTGGATGACGAGCAAAAGATAAGGGGTAGGAAGAGGGATATAGCATGGTGCAATGAAGCTAATGAGCTTTACTTTGATGACTTCACTCAGCTTAACATGAGAACAGAGGACAAGCTAATCTTTGACTACAACCCATCTGATAGTGCATCATGGCTGTATGAGTTACCTGCAGATGAGAGCATAAAGATAAAGAGCACATACAGGGATAACCCCTTCCTACCTGAAAGCATCAAGGCACAGATAGAGGATCTCAAGAGAACAGATGAGGCACTGTATCAAATCTATGCTTTGGGTGAGAAGGCTATCTCTAAGAGCAACATCTACAGCAACTGGTCCTTTGTGGCACATAGGCCTGCTAGATTTGTTAAGTACGTATATGGATTAGATTTTGGTTACAACCACCCCACAGCTTTGATGAGAGTCTACTACTGTGATAATGATATATACATTGAGCCTGTGATATATGAGAGCTACCTCACCACTACTATGCTCATAGAGAAGTTAGGCACCCTAGGGATAGAACAGACCGTAACCCTCCTAGCAGATTACTCTAGGCCTGAGATCATACAGGAGATGAACATAGCAGGGTATGATGTGCAGAACGCCAACAAGGTAGTTAAGAAAGGGATAGATAACCTTAAGAGCTTCGGGGTGATATGTCAAGATGATAAGGCACTGAGGAGGGAGTATGAGAATTACAAATGGAAAAAGATAGGTGACTTCATAACAGATGAGCCTGTCAAATTATTTGATGATGCTATGGATGCAATAAGATACGCCACTACTCACATAAGGCAGGAGTATTACACTGATGATAGTTACTATGCATTCTGAGACAATACATAAGATACAAGTGGTGCAGGCATACATCCACCATAAGACTGGTAAGCAGGTTAGGATAGTATTCAATAATCCTATGAGGGTGCAACAACATCTAGCCATGTTAGATCATGCATACATGATAGCTATGGGTGGCTTTAAAAACAATAACAGTAATGAAGCTAATATAGGTAAAGACAAGTAATGGCATTAGTAGCACAAGCAACCCCACAAGTAATAGTTCCTGCATACAACCCTATTAAGTACATCTACAGCAGTACCAATGTAAACCTGCAGGGCTTTAAGTTTATCTATGATATATATCAGAGTGGTACCCTAAATAAGATAGCAGAGTACAGGGTGCTTCCAACTTATGCCACTGGCTTTGGGGAGATAGATATATCTAAGCTGTTACAAGCCAAGGTAAGCTATGACCTTAACCTAGCTAACACCTCAGTATATAACGCTCCAGGATCCCACTACAAATATGATGTAAGCATAGGGGAGGAATATCTCACTACCACTAGTTACAACTTAGCACTTACTCAATATCTAACAGCTCCCTACAATGGTAGAGTAAGAATAAACGTAGCTAACACATTCATAGTAGGAGATCAAATCAATATAGTGCAAACAGGTGTAGGTGTAACTAACCCTAACCTTGAAGGTCTCTTCACTGTGCTAGTAGCTAACCCTCTATACATAGTGGTGAACAGCTTATGGTCTCAGATAGTCAATGCTAATAAGGATGGAGATATCACATATGCAGATGGGAGAAAGACCGTAAACAGAAACCTAACCTCAGTGCTAAACAGATATGTATTTAATGGTGCTATCAAATGGACTGAATGGCCAAGCTATAACTATCAGGACTATATGCTCAATGGCTTTACTGATAAGTTCCTTACTAGCTTCCCTGCAGGTAACAAAACTATGTACGCTACCCTATCGCAGGATATGTGGGTAAATGCTATAGCTAATGGCTCACCTACCCCCCCTGATACAATGGTATTTGAAAATAGTAATGGTAGTATCTTTCAAAAGAATGTAACAGCTGTGGACCATGTTAGTGGTATATCTGTAGGGCCTAACAACTTTGGAGCTTTGACCCTGGTCTTTGGCTCAGGTAACTTGATAGAGCCTAACACTGATTTCTATGAATTTTACTATGAACGTAATGGGGTAGTGAGCTCAATTAGGTATATGGTAACCCTAGATAGAAGGATTAGAACCACTGAGTACAGCATCTTATTCTTAGATCGTATGGGCTCATGGAATAGTTTTGCATTTAGTTTAAATAGCTATGAGAAAGGTAACGTAACACGAGAGCAATTTAACAAAGATGTGCAGGGCTTTATCAATGGCAGTAACCACTGGGACTATGAGCTAACTGATAGAGGTATGACTAACACATATGTAAGCACTGAAACAACCATTGACTTAGCTACCAACTTCATGACTATGGACATGGCTAACTACTTCACTGAACTAATCAGCTCACCCTTCACTTATGTAAAGCAAAGCTCTTATGCTAATGACTGTGATGTGCCTGTGAGCACTGAATACATAAGCTGTAACATAGTGACATCAGACTATCAGGTATACAACCAACGCAACAAGAATTTAATTAAGCAGAACGTAACTATAAAGCTAGCTAATAATAATATCGTAAATGGTTAAGATACAACTAAGCACAGGCTTCCTAGATGTCAAAGAGGGCACTGCCTTCCCTTTAAATTTTCAGGTAGGAGATATCAGGGATGTAAGCCAAAGGAAGGGTAACTTCTCTAAGACCATCACGCTTACTGGCAGTAAGAATAATAACAACCTACTTAACCACTACTATGATGTGAATATAGTGGAGGGCACCTTTAACATTAATGCTCTTACTACCTGTGCAGTTATTCAGGATGGCATACCAATAATGGAGGACTGCTCTATGCAATTAACAGGGGTAGTAAAGACTCAAGTAACAGATGGCTATGAAGAGCAGGTAACCTATGAGGTGCTAGTCAAAGATAGCAAAGCAGATTTCTTTACAGCCATTGCAAACAAGGAACTAACTGATATAGATTTCTCAGATCTTAACCATCCATACGATGCCTTTAATGTGGTGGCTAGATTTAGTAACACTGTGATTAATGGCTTCAAATACTTTCTACCTGGCAGTGGTGATGCTGTCTATAACACTCAAGAGTTTAAGCCTGCCATCTTTGCTAAGACTTACTTAGATAGAATTTTTGAGGATGCAGGATTTACATACAGCTGGCCTACATTATCTTATGATAGATTTGACAAGTTATTCATACCTTACAATGGAGGGGTAGATAACTTTGATTATGCAGATTATTTAGTCAAAGCAGAAAAGACAGCACCTACTACTATCAATGGAGCTAACAACTGGGCAGGCTTTTCTAACATAGCAGTAATAGCTACCACACAATCACCTGCTACTAAAATTAACATAACAGCCTGGACTGAGCTAGAGGATCCACAGAATATCTTTAACCCTATTACAGGTGTATACTCTACACCCTTTATCATAAGTTCGGCTAATGCTCAGAGCTATGATTATAGCGTTACTATGACTTACACATTAAACTTAGTGAATAGTTCGGGTGGTGTTTTATATGGTAGTACTCCAGGTGGTGTGGCAGGTAATGTATTTTACAAGCCTGCTATAGGAGTAAGTGCAGGGACGCAACCTATTATCTTTAGTAACCTATATACAAACACATCACCTACTGCTACTTTGTTAGGCGTGCAAAATGCAGTGCAATGTCCTTTAACTATTCCTAATGGTACTACCACTTTATTAACACAAACAGTACAAACTACCATACCACTTAGTTACAATTTACTTAATAACTTATCATCTGCTACTATAGGATTAAATGTGAGCCAACATCCTGCTGTTATAGGTAACGGTTCATCTGTAAGATACTGGAGAAAAACTTCCCCATCAGGGGTAGCCCCTGCTTCAGGGCAAATAGTTATACAGGCCGTTATCTCTAATATACAAATAAGCATAGTACCTAGTAGCACAATCTATGCAATAGGTGGTACAATAGATGTAAATGATTATGTACCTAAAAAGATAAAGCAGAGCGACTTCATTAAGGGTATCTTTAACATGTATAACATCTATGCTCAAGTAGATAGCACCCAACCTAACAAGCTACTCCTACAAAATAGGGATGATTTTTACGATAGTGGGGTGGAGGTAGACTGGACTGCGAAGCTGGCTAAGGATCAAGAGCAGAACTTATCTTTTTTACCTGAGCTCACCTCTAAGAAAATAATACTAACATACGCTGAGGATAAGGATAACCCTAACACAACCTATACCAATGCTACTAATAACATCTATGGCCAAGCTGAGGTTATCTTTGATAATGAGTATGTAAAGGATGTAGATACTAAGGCTGTATTGTTTAGCCCTACCCCTGTAATTAAAACTATCTTTGGTGCCTTTGTACCAATGCTAGCAGGCTCAGCACCTGAGACAAACATACGTATTTTATATGATAAGACTACAGCAGGACAGCCACTAGCTACCTGTGGACAGTTCTACATATATGACTATGGTAGTGTAGGACAAATTAACCTTACTAACTATCCTTTGGTAGGCCACTTCGATGATCCACTTACCCCAACCTTTGACATTAATTTTGCCATCTGTGATTACTACTACTACCAACCTTCTAGCTTAACAGAAAATAATCTGTACAACAGATACTGGAGGCGTACAATGGGGCAAATCAATAATGGTAAGATGCTCACTGCTATGTTTAACTTGAAAGAGCCTGACATCCAAGCATTGAAATTAAATGATAAGATAAGGATAGATAACTCATGGTGGAATATCAATAAGGTAATTGACTATGATGCCAACGCTAACAAGCTCACTAAGGTAGAGCTAATAAGTATAGATACTGAGATTAACTTCACACCGTTCATGGGGCCAAACGGCCCAGTGATACCTACTCCTCCTGCAGGGATAGGGCCTATACAAATGTTAGCAATGAGTAGAGTCAACACTACTAAGATGGTTAACACAAATGTCTTTGGTAACCAAGCAACAGCAACAGTAGAGGGTAGAGGTAATGTGATAGTGGGTGGCACTAGATCAGTGATAGTGGGAGATGATCGCATCATCAGTGAGAATACCTTAGCAGCAGATAGCTTAATGGTTAGTAGTTTAAATGGAGTAGCTACAGGTATAGTGCCCTTAATCTATATAGCTAACTTAACTCAGGCAGGGATAACAGATCCTATAGTGCAGGTTAAAAATGATAGCTTGGGTGGTGTTACTTGGACTAGAACAGGGGTAGGTACTTATGAGGGATACTTAGATGCTTATGAGCCTTCATATATATCTATCACTAATGTGCCTACTATCATGATTAACAATGGAAACTTTGACGGGGTAATCTCTGCTCAATACTCCACAAGCTCTAATACTGTATCAGTTACTACCACTCAAATAGGTATAGGCTTTGTAGATGGATACTTAGACGGCACCACAATAGAAATTAAATACTACCAACCATAATGAATGAAGTAGATATACCTATAAAAGTCTCAGGACTAGGAGCCATAAAGGCTGAGCTTATGGCACTCAAAGGTGAGATAGCTAATGCTACTGATCCCGAAACAATGACCCGTTTAGCACAGCGTGCAGGGGAACTTAAGGACCAACTCAAGGATGCCAATGAACAGGTAGCAGTCTTCGCCACAGGCTCTAAATTTGAGGCAGTATCTAACAGCTTCGGATCCATCAAGGGAGATCTCATGAGCTTAGACTTTGAGGGTGCATCTGAGAAAGCTCAGGTATTTTCTAAAACATTAGGAAGTCTTAACCCCAAGGATATCGGCAAGGCATTTAGTGGTCTTACTAGTACAATCACTACAGTAGGTGGTGCCTTTGTAAAGCTAGGCATGACCATTCTAACTAACCCAATCTTCTTACTGGTAGTAGTTATAGTGGCTATAGTGGCTGCAGTAGGTTTCTTTTTAGATAAGATAGGGGTGCTAGGTGCTGTATTAGATTTCATTATGATACCTATAAATGCTGTAATAGATGCCTTAAAATGGCTAGGAGATGCACTAGGGCTTACATCATTTGCAGAGGATGAAGCAGCTAAACAAGCTAAGAAAAACTCAGAGGCTGCAATAGCAGAAATTAAAAAAGAAACTGAGGCAAGAAATAGAAGCTTTGAAAGAAGGAAGGATGTGTATACACAATCAGATGATGCAATGGGTAGGCAAATTAAGCTAATGAAAGCCCAGGGTAAGGACACTACTAGCTTAGAAAGAGCAAGGCTAAAGGCGGCCATATCATATCAAACAGGAATAACAAATGAAACCTTTGCTATTCAACAACAATTAAAAGCAAAAAATGAATTAACAGTAGCTGAGCTTAAAGCAAGTGCTTTGGCAACAGGAGATTATGCTGCATGGAATAAATTTGAGAAAGAGATGGCGGCCACAATGACGGCTAATGCTAAGGCAAATGCTGCTGCTAATACTGCTAGATTAAATTCAATAAATGACTTAGCTGTCTTTGAGCAGGAGCTAATAAATGATAAAAAAAAGGCGGCTGATGATCAAGCCAAAGAGGCACAAAAAAATAACAGTGATAGTAAGGCAGCGGCGGCAACTAATGCAGCGGATAGATTAGCAGCTTCTCGAAAGATTAGAGATGGTGAGATAACTTTAATGGCAGAAGGTATAGCTAAAGAAGAGGCTATCATCAAAGAGAAATTTAAAAGAGAGAGAGAGGATATAGCTTCTAATACTAAACTAAAAACAAAAGAAAAAACAACATTAACTGAACAAGCAAATAAAGAAGAGATAGCACAACTTGAAGCAAAAAGAATAGCCGTTGCAGATCTTGAAAAAAAGAACTTGATAGCAGTGGAGGGTGAACTAGCTCAGCTTAGATTAGATGCCATGGCAGAGGGTGCTGAAAAGGAATTGATTATACAAAATGAGAAGTATCAAAAGTTAAGGGATGCTGCCAACGCTGATACTAGATTAACACAAGAGCAATTAAAAGAAAAGCTAGATCTTTATAACACAATGCAGATAGAAGAAGAGACTGCTAGGATGAAAGATAAAGTTAAGGCTGCTAGTGATTTACTTACTGAACTTACTACCACAGAAGAGGAAAAAAGACTAGCAGAATTAGAGGCTAAGTATATTAAGGATCAAGAGATGGCGATGGGTAATCAAAAGGCTTTGGAGATACTAGAAGCTAACCACAAAAAGGCTCTAGATGATATTAATAAAGAGGCTACCTTAAAACAAATAGAAGAGGATCAGAAAGCAAGGGATGCAAAGCTAGCACTAGCAGGAGATATTGCCAAGGGTATTACTGATATAGGTGGTATGTTAATTAAAGACCAGGAGAAGCTAGCTAAATTTAACAAGGCCTCTGCTCTTATTCAAATAGGTATAGATACTGCTAAGGCAATTAGTGCTTTGGTAGCTAACTCACAAGCTAATCCTTTGAATAGTTTAACAGCAGGTGCAGCAGGTATTGCACAATTTGCTACAGGAATTATTCAAATCGCTACCAATGTCGCTAAGGCTAAACAGATACTTACATCACCAGGTACAACCCCTAGTGGTGGAGGTGGTGCTAGTGGAGGAGGTGGAGGTACATCCGCAGCCACAGCTTTGCCTCAGGCAGCCCAACTATTTGGCAGTGCTAACACAGGTGGTACCATGAATGCAGGGGGTGGATCTAGTAGCTCATCTATGACTGTAACAGCTGTAGTATCTGAGACTCAAGTTACATCCACACAACAGAAAATAAACCGTATAAATAAATCAGCAGAACTATGAACAGTTTACAAGCCATAACAAACCATATCACAGCTTTCTATACAGCACATAAGCAAGTATTCAAAGTAGGATGCGATTTTAAAGAGCAACTTTACAACTTTGCTACTCAGGATGAGAAGTATCCTTTGGTATATATTGTGCCTAGTGGAGTGATACCAACTGAGAACACTACAGAGTTTAGCTTTGACATTTACTGCTATGATATCATACAAAAGGATAGAGCTAACATCATAACTATTTTAAGTGATACACAACAGATACTTAGTGATCTTAATGTGTACTTTAATGATAGCTCAGACTTTAGCTTTGATGTGGTAGGAGTGCCTACATTCTCACCCCTCAATAATGATCTACTAGATTATGCTGCAGGGTATCAGATGAGTATCACATTAACAGTAAATGATTGGACTGATTGTGCAGTGCCAATTTAAACAAATGACTTTTATAATATAATATAGGTATATGGCTAATGGATGGTGGGGTGATTGGAGACCCTCTTTACCTGCTCACACAGGAGACTTACAGGCAACAGATTTGATAGAGTGTACTTCCATTATAGGAGGGCTTCCTGTCAATACTGCTATTACAGGCACTCAAATTATAGCAGCTGCTAGTGGTGGTGGAGGTGCTTTATACTGCTCATCTGCCGTAACAATAGTAACAGCAACAACTAATGAAACTTTGATAGCTTCTGTGCCTATCCCTACTACAATAACCAATGCTATGCTTCGCTCATCTTTTACTGTAAGAGTAACAACTTTAGGTGGTGCTGCACCAAGAACACGAATAAGAATAGGTACTGTAGCTAGTCCATCACTTGCACAAATAACAGCTTCAACTCAAATAGCTACTAATGCAATAGGAAGTTTAGGGATGGTATCCATCTATAGGACTATGCCTGTAATAGGTGGTGCTTTAGGAGACATAAAAGCTTTTGCTACAGGAAGTAATGCTAATGCAGACTATGGACAGGTTGCTGCTTTTACTGTTACCCCTAGGGACTTTACTACTCAGCAATATTTATACTTTACAATTACAAATAATACACTAACTGCAGTAACTGAAAGTTATGGAGTGCTAGTAGAAAAAATACAATAATGGGAAGATACGCAAATACAGGTGAGTTTAATGTGCTATATCCTACTAGAAGGAGGATGGCTACTATATTAAAACGAATACTAAGGAATGATATAGTAGATGGTGAGGGTACCCTAGTAGAAAGTATTAGGATTAATGCTAAGATTACAGGCTTTGAAAAGCTAGAAATACAGATAATAGCTATGTATTATTTTATCTTTTTAAATAACGGTGCTTTCTTATGGAATGGTGGAGTAATTACTCCTAGAGATTATGTAGCACAATTCACAGATGAGCTAAACTCTGCAGGGATTACTGCTGAAATATATGCTCAGTATACTGAGTGGCTTACTAAGAGATTCCCTATACTAGATGTGGTGGAAGTATTACAAAAAAACCAAAGGATAGTTTATACATTTGAAGCACTAGATCCTCCTGCAGGATTTACTCCTGGCTTCCCTTTAGATGTCTAACTCTTTTTTCATACCCATCATATTAAATACATAGGTAAGGGGTAGAGATCCTATTTTATCAGACTTAGTAAGATCATTATTGCACAGGCCGTATATCATACGCTCCCAACTCCACTTACTTTCTTTCTTAGTATCCTCCTCCTCTTTCAGTTCCTCAGGTGTGAGATCTGCTTTCTCTTCTGCTGTTAGTTCGGGTAGCTCCTCACCTTGAAATAAATTTTGGTAGGTCTTTAGAAAATTATCTCTGAACTTTAGGAACTCACTGATGATACCATACACATCTGTAATAGGAAGGTCTAAGAACTTATCTGCTCTGATAGTACAGTCATATTCATAAGGCTCTATTATCTCCTCACCCCACTCATTAACTTTGCTTTGCCTGTATAAGATACCACAGATGTTAGCTAGGTTAGTTATGTAGTTATTAGTGAAATAATAATCTAGATCTATGTACTCATACAAACAAAGTTTATTAAAGGGCTTAACCTTCATACCTAGAAGCTCTGATTTATAATGGTTAGATGGTTGTGATAATGCCCATTTGCACTGGCTTACTATCTTTCGCATCTCATCTGCATCTATATCATCTATCACTTCAGTAGACTCATTACAAATGATAGATAGTATCTCAGTATTATAGTAGTAGGATCCTTGTGATTTATCTATTTCAGATATCTCTAGAAACTGCTCTACAGTTATCTCACTCCACTGCTTCGGTAGGTACATTCTCCACTTGGTTTTTTATCTTGTTAGCAACAAACATAATGTAAGGGATGCATATCTCAGCTTTCAACTTTCTAATGTGCTTAGACTTTAGTTTTAAGTGAGCCTCAGAGTAGTGCTCTGCTTTGGTAAGGTGATCTGCTTTAAACATTACAGCCATCATATCTGATATATATCCCTTCTGTTTGTGGATGGCAATCTTTTCAATCAACTTTGTTTCACGTACTGTTAGCTTAAGCTCTGCAGTATATGTAAAGCCATCTAGCTCTAGTGTACCTATAGGCTCAGTGTTATTTGTAAGATTAGGTGTAGTATTAAACTCTTTAACAATATCAATAAAATCTGCAATATCAAAGTCAAAGAACTCACTTTCAGGAATACCTAAATACTCAAAGATTTGTAGATGCCTATCCACAGGATCCAGCTCTTTATTATTGTTAATATCTGTAATTGCTTCAAACTGCTCAATAGTCAGCTCTTCAATTCTGTTAGGGATCTCCCTTCCTAAAATAGTTACCATAGTTAATTTTTTTACAAATATATGAATAATTATAATATAGGTATGGCAAAAGATAATTTACCTGTATACAAAATTACTATTGATCCTGAATACTCTGAAAATGGGGAGGACTTAGGTATAGAACAAATAGCTTTTACATCCACTCCTGCTATCAAAGTAATGGGTATGGCTTTCAATAGCCAGGTTAAGCCTATGATATTTACAGATGATATTAAGTATCGCATAGTAGCACCTGCTTTAATCCCAATGGAGATATATAGAAAGGATGATGAGGATGGTAAAGAGTACTATGTTAAGTTTACAATAGAAGAGATAGAGAAAATTCATGCAAAGTTTATGCGTGATATGAGTAACAAGGATCTCTTTAACCTAGAGCATGATACTGATAAGACTGTACCTGCTTATGTATTGGAAGCATGGATAGTAGATACTCCCAAAGAGGATAAAGCCTATTCTAGTTTTGGGATAGAGGTGCCTGAGGGGACTCTAATGGTTACAGCCCAGGTAACAGATAAAGAATACTATGCACAACTGGTAGCAGATGGGCAGGTAGGTTTCAGCATAGAAGGATATCTAGGTATGAAGCTCAAAGAACAGCAACAACTTAAACTAAATAATATGAATAAATTACCTGATGGTGAACACTTAATTGACGGCAAAATCTACGTTGTAGTTGATGGTGAGATCACTGAAATTAGAGAAGAAGAAGTAGTAGTAGAAGAGGAGGCAATGTCTGATACAGTAGTAGAAGAGGAGGAAGTAGTAGAAGAGGAAACTATGGCTGTAGATCCTGCTATGGATGCTGAGGCAATACTAGAAATAGTACGCCCATTAATTACAGAACAAGTGGATGCTCTTGTGGCTATGATAGCTGATTTAAAAAATCAATTAGAAGAGTCTTTAGTAGTAGAAACAGAAGAGGAGTTAGAAGAGGCTGTAAAGATGAGTGTACAGCAAAAATTAAGTTCATTTAATAAATTTAACAACCAATAAAAACAAACAAACAAAATGAGAAAATTAAGATTTGATTTAAACATTGATGCTTCTGCACTATTAGCACCAAACGCTGATGCGTTCTACGCACAGGCTTATCTTTCAGGTAGTGAAATTCCTGATAACTTCCGTACTTTACCTGGCATTAAGTACAAAACTAAAATTGGTACAGTTACTTTTGGTACAGGCTTATTAGCTACATCCCCTTGTAACTTCCCTAACCTTAACACTGATGACTTAAGCTCTCATGAAGTAGACGTATGTGCTCTTTCTGCTATGGCTCAAGTTTGTCAATTTGACTTAGAGCAGTCTTTTGTTTCTTTGCAAATGGCAGCAGGATCTAATGGTGATTTCACAGTAGCATCTTTCTTTAGCTTCTACTGGTCTGAGATGGCTAACGCTATTGCAGGACAAATTGAGTCTTTAAGATGGCAAGGTGATACCTTATCTCCAAACCCACAACTTGCTTTGTGTGATGGTTATGAGAAAGGATTAGCTGCAGCTTTACCTCCTCTAGTTCCTGTCCCAGGTGTTAATTACGTTATCAATGGTGGTACAGGTGCTATCACTACGTTTACAGGTGTAGCTGGATTAGGTGCTAAATTAGCAACTGCTTTTGCTTTTGTTCCTGCAGCTATTGCTTCCCGTACTGCTGACTTGCGTATCTACATGCCTACTCAATTGGTTAATATCTACCGATTAGGTGTAGCTTCAGGTAACACTAATGCATACATCACTCAAGATTTGGCTTTGACTTACTTAGGTATCAAAATAGTTCTTTGTCCAGGGATGTCAAATGATACTTTTGTAATTACTTTGAAAGATAACCTTATCTATGCTTTTGATGGTGAGGGTGACTCTTCAGACTTACGTGCTGTGAACTTAGCAGATACTGTTGCTGAGCC
>Ga0247836_1002574_pt1 | contig 26044 bp, 26 predicted proteins | sample LaCruzMarch2015__4_FD_187116 | JGI IMG/M metagenome (GOLD analysis project Ga0247836, IMG submission 187116) | Freshwater microbial communities from meromictic Lake La Cruz, Castile-La Mancha, Spain - LaCruzMarch2015_14m | ecosystem: Environmental > Aquatic > Freshwater > Lake | place: Spain... | reverse complement strand
GAGGGAGTATTACAAGTAGCTCTTACGTTAGCTAATGATCTTAGTTTTGGCGAAGAGCGAATAGCCTCTCACTTTAAAATTAAAAAAGATAAATTTTCTCCAGATAGCTTTATATTAGAAACTATAAGGATGACCTGGAAACTTAAGTTATTTACTAAATTAACCCTTGAGTTATTAAATCGCTTACGTGAGTTAGCCGATGAAGAAGCAATAAATGTTTTTGCATCTAATTTGCGGGATTTATTATTAGCAGCTCCGGCAGGCCCTAAAGTTACTATTGGGCTAGATCCAGGTATTCGCACTGGCGTTAAAGTAGCTGTGGTTGATGTTAGTGGTAAGTTACTTGATTATACAACAATTTTTCCTTTTGCCCCACAAAATGAATGGCATCCTGCTATTGCTTCTTTGGCAAAAATTGCGGCTAAGTATCAAGTTGATATTATAAGTATTGGCAATGGCACGGGTTCACGTGAAACAGAGCGCTTAGTTCAAGATTTAATTAAGATGTATCCGGATTTAAATTTAACCAAAGTGATCGTTAGTGAAGCGGGAGCCTCGGTTTATTCAGCATCTTTATTAGCATCTAATGAATTTCCTGATTTAGATGTTTCTATTCGTGGGGCGGTGTCAATTGCAAGAAGGTTGCAAGATCCATTAGCTGAGCTTGTAAAGATTGAGCCTAAAGCTATTGGTGTTGGTCAATATCAGCATGATGTTAATCAAGCACGTTTAGTGCGCTGTTTACAAGGTGTGGTAGAGGATTGTGTTAACGCAGTAGGCGTTGATATTAATACCGCTTCAGTTGCTTTATTAACTTATGTCTCTGGGTTAAATGAGTTACTTGCTAAGAATTTAGTACAATATCGTGATGAGCATGGCTCTTTTACCGACAGAAATCTTTTAAAAGCTGTTCCGCGAATGGGCGAAAAAGCTTTCCAACAGGCAGCAGGCTTTTTACGTATTATGAATGGTTCTAATCCTTTAGATGGGTCTGGCGTGCATCCAGAATCATATCCTTTGGTGGAAAAAATTATAGCTGATAAGCAAGTTGATATTCGTAAAGTCTTAGGAAATCATGAATTACTTAATAGTGTAAACGCGGCTGACTATACAGATGAGATTTATGGATTACCGACAGTAAAAGATATTTTACAAGAATTAGAAAAACCTGGTCGAGATCCACGCCCTGAATTTAAAACGGCTAATTTTAAAGAAGGTGTTGAGGATATTAAAGATCTGAAAGAAGGCATGATATTAGAGGGCGTTATATCTAATGTTGCTAATTTTGGTGCTTTTGTTGATATTGGTGTGCATCAAGATGGTTTAGTTCATATATCAGCCATGACTAATCGTTTTATTAGTGACCCTCGCACAATTGTTAAAGCCGGCGAAGTGGTTAAAGTAAAAGTAGTCGAGGTAGATGTCGAGCGACGTCGCATTGGTTTATCTATGATTTTGGATGATGCTAAAGTAGCTTCCTCTGAGCGTAGGCAAGAGAAGCCTAAGATTGTAAATAAAGCGCCAATACCGAAGAAAAATGTAAAACCTAAACAAGTGGCAGAACCGCAAAAGCCAAAGGTAATAATTAATACATCTATGGCAGATGCTTTATTAAAATTAAAGAGTGGGTCATAAAATATGGCACTATCTAATAATAGCGAAATAACTATCCTAACATTAGCAATGCCTGGAGATACCAATCCTAATGGCGATATTTTTGGCGGTTGGCTCGTTTCGCAAATGGATTTAGCGGCTGGAGTTTTGGCTAAAAAAATTGCTCGAGGGCGTGCTGCCACTGTTGCTATTAACTCAATGACTTTTCTACGTCCCGTTCATGTAGGTGATGTGGTTAGTTGCCATGTTGAATTAGTAAAATTGGGCAAGACATCAATGACTATTGCTGTTGAGGCCTGGACTGAAATGTTAGCAACAGGTGAAAAATATTGTGTGACAGAAGGTATATTTGTTTTTGTTGCAATCGATGATCATGGAAATCCAAGACCGGTACCAAAACCAGCATGAAGTCTAATTATAATTTAACTGAAATTCTTGAAGAGCTTAAGCTTATATTTGAAAAAAATGAGGATCCCACTCCTGAATATTATACCCATTTTTTACATGAGCCTGAGTTAGCCCTAGATTTGGTTTTATTAATTGATGCTATAGATGAAAATCATGTAGATGATGAGCGAGCATATTATTCTTCTTTAATTTTCTCCCTTGATGTTTGTGTAGCACAGTTGCAAGTTGCATCTGAGGCTTTAAATAAATTAGCTACTAAAAATCTTGATAAGCTTATGGCAGAATTAGCTAAGGCTATTGCATCTAAAAAACATTCTTTAAGTTTCTGGTTACCTATCTTAAATGCATTTTATGAAGTACATGTTGAGTTATCGCCTGAATTAAAAAATGCTTATCTTGATCTTGCGACAGAAGAGGATGATTTAACTCCTGAGGAAGAAGTCTCACATCTTGATTCTATTAGAGATTTAATTAATGAGTTATCAGATCTTTCTATCTTTGATGTAGCAGAGAATTTTTTTGCGCAAAGTTATGCAATGCCCGCTGATTTTTTTGCAGATTTAGTTATTGATTTGTATAGTATCGATGAGGGTCAAGATATAGCCGTACTTACCTTATTGCATCCATCAGCTGAGGTCCGCGATGTAGTTGTTGCGATGCATGAACAATTGATGGACAGTATAATATTAAGTTCAGCTTCTTTATCGCGTTTGAAAACTATAAAAAATTGGTATCCTCCTTATTATCATGATCAATTTAATCGCTGGATTAAGATTCAACGTAAAAAAGGAGTGGTATTTAATGATGAGCCAGCTCCTTTAACTTTAGGAATTAAAGCTAGTGAAATTGATGGCAGTGGCGCACAAGGGCTTTTTATTCATATAAAGAAAAATCGTAAACATAGGCTTTGTGGTTTATTATTTAAGCAAGAACTTGGGATTAAAGATGCGTGGATAACGCCACCAATTTCTGCGCGTGATATTGCACGTTACTATGCTGAAGCTTTTGATGATAGCGTTACTTTACGTGTAGTTGATGTTCCATATTTGATGATGATTACTAATCATTTTTTAGCATTAACAATTGAGCAGGGAAATATGCCAGATCTGCATTTATTAGAAATGCAGGAAGAGCTTGGCCTGCAATGGATGCCAGAAAAGATTGACGTTGAATATTTAATTGAACAACTTGGCGTTCAAATAAGTCCTTTTACTGAAGATATTATGCAGATGTCATTTAAACGCTCTAAATTATGGCCTAAATCTAAGCAATTTACGGAGTCATGGTTTATAGAAAATCCACATATTGATAAATTAGTTAATCATCGTTGTACTTTTGTTGATGGTGTAAAAGTTTGTAAATTTGATGAGGCAATAAAGGATGTATTTGCCGAAGAGCTCGAAGTTAATCGGGAGCGATGGTTATTTCATTTTTTGCTAATTGCTTTGTGGGTAAAGGCAAATCATAAGAAAAATGAAAAAATATGGCAAGATAGTTTTTTTATAGCTTATGCAATTCATAATGGTATGCCGCTAGATAAAATTCCTATTATGTATGAAATTTGTTATCAATCAGTAGTAAATAGCATTGAGACTATGCAAGAAAGACGTACGCATCTTATTAGACAATAATTTTTTAGTACCTGGTCTAATTTTTACTGGATTATTTGCGTCATTCGCGCGAAGACAGTAAGCCATCTATAATTAGGCGCAATGCTAATTTATTGGTTAGATTCCCGCCTCCGCGGGAATAACGAATTTAACAAGTATATAAATAACACACTTAGGCATGTATCAAGGCAAAACATGATTGCACGTCTTAAATGATATCTAATCAACTTGAGAATATACCCAGATCTAGCTATTATTCGCTTTTCGAAAAAATATCAATAAAATATAAGAGTATATACCTATATGAAAACAAAATTATTATTACTGCTTAGTTTAATCTATGCTTTTTCTACGTCAGTATTTGCTGTTGTTACTGATCCTAATCAAATTTTATTGCCGGAGTTATATCCTGTCTACACTGATGGCACATCAGTTTTAAATCATCCAGCTGATGGATTTGCTGAGCATTTATTGCCAACGGTTAATTTATATAAAGGCATGCCTGGTTGTTATATTGCCTGCTACTCAAGAAAAAGTGAAAATTCAATTTATTCTGCAGGTGATTCAGTATTTGTACTTGGAGTTGTAAGGGTTGCTGGTAAATACAACAATGAACGAATTTGCGAGCCTACTAATTTTGCAGGTAGAAATATAACTGGGGATCCTACATTTAAAACCATATGTACTGAAAAAATTGCATCATGCGTAGGTGGTCATTGTTGGGCGGGTGGTGATACTGGCCAATTTTTTGAAATGAGTTCGAAGGTACTTCCTTGAACTAGCATTAGCTTATAGTATGTAGGTTTGTAGCCTAAAGGCGCTGCTTTAAGCTACAAACCTTACGTCAACGTCCTGCGGCTTGACCGTTGGACGACGTAAATCTACCTAAGCTACGCCGTTGGGTCTTGGCCCAATAATATTTATTTCAGTAAGCGCAGATTTTAATTTATCTAGCTGCTCTTGAGATTTTGTTTTTGGATTAAATAGAGTGAAATGACCATTGGCTATTGATAAAACTAAATGGCCCAGACCAAAGGTTAAGGTCGCTATTGCTAAATTTACTAATAATTTTTTAAGTCCACGATGCATATCTAGAACTTTATGAGCGTCAGATAGATCCTTAGCACAGAGATCTTGAAAAGATTTATAGTTAATTGTCTTGGATTTATAATCATTAAAATGAGTGCTAATTTTCCTGATAAGTTCATTTGCTGAAGCTGAAGCATTAATATGCCCATCTTTTCTTAATTTAATAGCTTTATCAAATATCTGATTTAATATACTAAAAAAATTATTTTCAGCTTTGGTAAATGGTATTTCGCATCTATTGGTTAGCAATTTAGGGTTAAGCTGTTCAGAAACCTTAAGTGATTGAGAATAACTAAAAGCTTGAGTATCTTTTGCCTTTTGAGCCATTTCTATTACAGTTGCGCGGTAATTAGCATCTATTATTCCAGATCCAACAATGTCTGCGAATGGATGTGATAATGTAGAATTTACATATTGATTTAAATGTAAGGTTACATTTTTTGGCATTAATTCTTTGTGATTATTAAAAAAATTATGTAATGCAGAAAGAATATCCTCACGATCATCATAGAAATCAAAAACAATTTCTTCTTGAGGATTTGTCAGTGCAATTCTATGAATTTGTGCATAAAGAATCGTGGCTTTAGTTTCATCAAATTCCCAGTCAGCATGTTTACCTTTAAAATATGGATCTGTAGCACGATTATATGATGTTCCATCTTCTAATGGGTTTCCATTTTCATAACGTCCATAGATATCAGCCAGTAGAAAGGAATCAAATTTTACTGATAGATAAATACTTATCTCTTGTATTGCAGGAAAGCAAGAACCAACCTTTTTTTTTCCTTTAATACTGTTGAGATTATCGATGTATTTTGATTGTCTATTCGAGCCAATAAAAGAAATAACACTAGAGTATGCTAATCTATCATTTTCAGCACGAATCTCTTTTAAAAAAGATTCATTATATTTGATAACATCTCTTATTTCTGTGGATGCTCTTCCTTTACAAGAATTAATATAATCTTTATTAAATATACATCCATCAAAATCAAAAGAAAGCACACGTATGGACATTTAAATTACCTTTTGGTTTAAAAAAAATTATTATATTTTAAATTTATTAACACAATATTAATTTAATATTTACTTAAGGTTATTTGTATAAAATAAATGCTTTTAAGATTATGGTTCATTTATGAAAAATTGGGAAAAACTAGGTAGTGGAACTTATAATAACGCATATCTTAGTAAATCTGGTAAAAAAGTATTAAAAATTCAAAAGAAATCTTTTGGCAAAGTTAAAATAAATCCTGCATATGATGCACCTGAACGTTCAGTTCGGCTATGGAATGAATTAAATCCTCACCTTCATCCTCCCGCTCGTGTAGTTACGTTTAAGAGCGGTATTAAAGGCTGGATTTGCCCTTTTATTGCGGGTTTTCAAGCAAATGATGATGAAATTAGTGAGGCTTTAATTAGAATTTTTAATGATACCGGACGAATTATTATAGATGCTGCAAGTCCTAATAACTTTGTTACCACCCCAAAAGGAGTGGTTGTGTGTTTGGATGTTGGTCAAGCATTTCAATTAGATGAAAGAAGTGAAGAGTACTATGTTGACGGGAGAGCGCGAAGAAAATCTATAACAAGTTTAGAAGCGTGGAGTGAGTTAGAGGATAATCTCATCGATTATCTAAACAATAAAGTAAATAATACTATTTATCCATTAACGATGAATACGATTAAAGCGTTGCTGTTTATAAAACAAAATTTTCCAGATTGTTTTGATGTGAGTTTTTTCCGTGGTAACTCGCTTACAGTTTCTCAATTAGCTACAGCTTTTGATTCAGGTGAAACAGCTTTATCCTTTGATATTGATGCATTAGTTAGTGGAGACTGTCGTCCACGAAAGAAACTGCGGGAAGATATTGCACCATCGCTACCTTTTTCCTATTCATCATTTCTACATTCTTTAGGAGTTCGTAGTTATAATCCTCTTGAACATTATAGCGAGGCACCAAAATCCGGTTCAATTTCAGCAATCTTAGGCATTTTTTCAGATGTAGCACCAATGCCAATGCCTGAAACATTAATTCCTTTTTCTTCAGATAATAATACTTCAGCCTTTGGCCCCTAACATTTTTAGGATGTCTGTTTAGAAAAATTTAAGAAATATTTTTTTTCTTATATTCACACAAATCTTTAATAATGCATTCGAGGCACTTTGGGTTCCTCGCAGTGCAAATATATCGCCCATGCAGAATAAGCCAATGGTGGGCATCTTGTATAAATTCTTTTTCTATGTTTTTATTTAAATCTTTTTCAACAGCAAGCGGGGTTTTTCCTTTGGCAATACCTATGCGATTTGCCACGCGAAAAATATGGGTATCAACAGCGATTGTTGGCTTGCCAAAAGCTGTATTTAGGATGACATTTGCAGTTTTTCTGCCAACTCCTGCAAGCTCTTCTAGTCCCTCACGGGTATTTGGTACTTCACCTTGGTGTTTTTCAATTAATTGATGACAAGTCTTTATGATATTTGCAGCTTTATTATTAAATAACCCAATAGTTTTAATATAATTTTTTAAATTTTCCTCGCCTAAATTTAATATATCTTTTGGTGTGTTCGCAATTTTAAATAAATTAATGGTGGCTTTATTAACAGATATATCTGTTGCTTGCGCGGATAGGATTACTGCTATTAATAGTTCAAATGGGGAGTTGTAGTTTAGTTCTGTTGTGGGATGTGGGTTTGCTTTTTTAAAGCGCTCAAATATCTCGCGGCGTATTAGCTTGTTCATGTTTTTTATCCTTTTTTTTAGCTTCTTCGCTACGCGCCATGGCATTTAAAATATAATCTAGCTTAGCTTTTTTATCATCTTGTACTTCTTTAGATATTGAAGATAAACGCCGTTTTTCTCGATAAGCTTGTTCTGCATTATGCTCTTCTTGTAAAAGACGAATATTTTTGGCGTTAAAGCGTGCGCGAGCTATATTTTTATCATAGGTGGCTTTATCTTCTGCGATCATTTCAATGCAATCAACAGGACAAGGCTCAACACATAAACCGCAGCCGGTACATTCTTGATTAATTATTGAATGCATTGATTTTGCACTTCCAACTATGGCATCTACAGGGCAGGCTTGTATGCATTTTGTGCATCCAATGCACTCTGCTTCACGAATTTTAGCTAAGGCAGGCGCGCGAGTATTTAGGTTTAAATATGGTGTGGGATCAATATCTAATAAATTAGCTAATGCTTTTACCGTATCTTTTCCACCTGGTGGACAGCGGTCAATTGGAGCAAGGCCTGCTGCTAATGCTTGTGCATATGGTAAGCATCCAGGGTAACCGCATTCGCCACATTGGGTTTGCGGTAATAGGGCATCTATCGTGCTAACTTTATTCACTTTATTAGGCCTTATTCTCTCTAAGCATCGCATCTATTTTTTCTTTTTCTACCCTCATCATCAGAGGTATGAAAGTATTAACTTTGTGATCTAATAGCGGCTTATCAATGCTAGACCACATAAGTGGCTCGCAGTTTAAAAAGTTTTCTGATGCACTTGCCATTTGTGGTAGTACAGGTTTTAGATAAGTAATAAGAAGGCGAAATAAATTAATACCCATTGTACAAATATCTTGTACCTTTGTTATTTGCTCAGGGTCGCGTGCTAAAACCCAAGGTTTTGCAGAATCAATATATTGATTAATTTTATCAGATGCTTCCATAATCATACGAATGGCTCGTGCATAATCAAGCTTAATATAAGCATCGATGATATCTTCTTTCATATTTAATATATTGGTGTAGAGATCTTGTTCGCAGAGTGTGCTACTTAATTGATTATCAAAGCTTTTATTAATAAAGCCTGCACATCGGCTAGCAATATTTACCACTTTGCCGATTAAATCAGAATTCACCCGATTAATAAAATCATCAAAATTAAGATCAAGATCATCAACGCGGCCATTTAATTTGGCGGCAAAATAGTAGCGTAAATATTCAGGATTAAGATGCTTTATGTAAGACCGCGCTTCGATAAAAGTGCCGCGTGATTTAGACATTTTAAGCCCATTAACAGTTAAAAATCCATGGGTGAAAATAGCAGTTGGGAGTCTATGATCGCTTCCTGCAAGAATAGCTGGCCAAAATAGCGCATGGAAATAGACGATGTCTTTGCCAACGAAATGATAAAGCTCAGTCGTTGAATCTTTATTCCAAAATTCGTCAAAATTTACATTATTTTCATTACAATATTTTTTAAAGCTCGCCATATAACCAATTGGCGCATCTAACCAAACATAAAAATATTTATCGGTAGTTTCAGGTATTTTAAAGCCAAAATAAGGCGCATCACGTGAAATATCCCATTGTTTTAATCCGGCACTAAACCATTCATCAAGTTTATTTGCTACTTCAATTTGTAAATGACCTTTGCGCGTCCATTCTTTTAATAAATCTTCATAGCGAGGTAAATCAAAGAAATAATGTTCTGATTCTTTTTGAATAGGTGTTGCCCCTGAGATTGCTGAAACTGGATTTAATAAATCAGTAGTTGAATAGGTAGCGCCACAAGCCTCGCAACTATCACCGTATTGATCTAAAGCGTTACATTTAGGACAGGTTCCTTTTACATATCTATCAGGGAGGAACATATTTTTAAGTGGATCATATGCTTGCATTATAGTTTTAGTAATAATGTCGCCACGGCTTTTAAGTTTTGCATAAATACTAGTGGCAAAGGCCTCATTTTCAGGTGAATGGGTTGTGTGGTATGAATCATAAGCGATGTTAAAAGCTTTAAAATCCTGCTCATGGCTTTGTTGCATTTCGGCAGTTAATGCTTCTGGAGTAATCCCTAATTGCTCAGCTTTTAACATAATAGGAGTACCATGAGCATCATCGCCACATATAGAAATACAATTGTGCTTTAGCATTTTTTGGGTACGCACCCAAATGTCGGTTTGAATATGCTCGACCAGGTGGCCTAAATGAAGATGACCATTAGCATAAGGAAGAGCTGATGTAACTAGTATTTTACGAGCATTTGTCATAGTAGTTTATATATCACGTTTAAAAGAGCAAATTATAACCCAAATGTATGTCAATTTCTGCATATCTTTGTGGTTATGTTATAATTTATTAAATTCATCGACTGGTAAATTAATTATGTCTAATCCTCGCCTTATTGTTGGTATAAGCGGTGCTACAGGGCTTATTTATGGCATTCGTCTTTTACAAGTCTTGCAAACTATGCCAATAGAAACTCATTTGGTAATTACAAAATCAGCGCTTTTAGCACGCGCTTATGAAACTGATTTAAGTGTATCGGAGCTTAAATCACTGGCTAATGTTTATCATCGATGTAGCGATATTGCAGCTTCTATTGCTAGTGGCTCATATAAAACCATGGGTATGATTATAGCGCCTTGCTCAATGAAAAGTTTGGGTGAAATTTCCCAAGGGATAGGGGGCAATTTATTAACGCGAGCCGCTGATGTAGTACTTAAGGAGCGTCGCCGTTTAGTATTAATGCCTAGAGAGTCGCCATTACACTTGGTGCATTTAAGAAATATGGTAACTATTACTGAAATGGGCGGTATTATTTTCCCACCGGTTCCCGCTTTTTATCAAAAACCAGAGAATATTATGGATTTGGTAAATGATACTGTTGCAAGGGTGTTATCACTATTTGATATAGAATGTGATTTATTGCATCCTTGGGGCGATTAGAAACGTAGGTAGACCCTTGCCCTTAGCCGAAAGGCCAAGGGACAAAAACCTACCTAAATATATTGGTAAATATAATTTACATTAAGTGGGATTGCGGCTCAAAATAAGCGGAGCACCAAATATTTTTTGATCTAGTTCCACTATATTTCCTATTGGGAAGAAAGCAGGTGACGGTCTTCTTTTTGGTGATTGGGTTAGATCAAAACCAGGTCCAGTTTGACTTGTATATGATGCTGGTACAGCATCAGCATATTCTGAAGGTGCACCAGTGAAGAGACGTCCAGGAAGAGGAGATTGGCCTAAGATTTGCGTATAACTTCTAACGATAGAATCATCATCCCCACCGTCATTAGAAGGACCTTTATGGTCACTAAAAAGATTTATAAGGCCACGAGCTCCCCAAAATAATGTGCTTACAACTGCACGAGCAATTGCGCCAAGAGTAAAAACCGCAAGAGCTGCAGTTGCTGCTATTGTAGATAATGCTGCGGGAGCTGCAAAAGTCCCAAGGGCTGCAAAAAGAGGTGAAGATGATAAAATAAGTGCTGCAGTAACTATTAATACTGGTGGAGAAAAGATAAGGTAAGTCGCAGCCGCTATTGCGCCAGCAGTAAGTGCTAAAAAGTACCAGTTTTTACGTAACGTGTTTAACATTTTATTACTCCTAGGTTGAAAGTCGATAGAATCTTAACATTCGCCCAATAACTTGTGAATCAAAAAGAAACAATTATTTGTAATTTTATTGTTAAATTTAATTTAAAAATATAACTTATTGATAATTCGTAGGATCTTTGACTTTGGCAGCTATAAATCCATTTTTTCTTAAGGTACAGCTATCACAAATGCCGCAGGCCTTACCTGTTAACGATGCCTGATAACAAGATACGGTTAAACTATAGTCAACACCTAGTTTTATTCCAGTTTTAATAATTTCAGCTTTGCTAAGATGCAATAATGGTGTTGCTATGTTATAGCGTTGACCTTCAACTCCTGCTTTGGTTGCAAGATTTGCTAAATTTTCAAAAGCATCGATGAATTCTGGTCGACAATCAGGATATCCAGAATAATCTACAGCGTTTGCACCAATAAAAATATCATAAGCCCCAATGCTTTCAGCAAAGCTTAAGGCAATAGCAAGAAAAACGGTATTGCGTGCAGGGACATATGTAACTGGTATAGAGCCAGAATTTTTATATTCTGGAACATTAATATTAAGATCAGTAAGTGCTGAACCACCAAATTGGCCTAAGTCTAAATTAACCACGCGATGCTTTTCTACCCCCATTTTTTGGGCTATTAATTTAGCGGCTTCCAATTCATAAGAATGACGTTGCCCATAAGCAAAACTTAAAGTAAAAGGTCTAAACCCTTCTGCTTTTGCAATGCTTAAGCAAGTTGCTGAATCAAGTCCGCCGGATAATAATATTACTGCTTTTTTCATAATTTATTCTCATTTTTTGTATTTTGGGCCTTGGCCCAAAATAAGGCGCTACACTGTTAATAAAATCCAATTTGCGGTAAACTCCGCATTTATTTATGTTATTTAATGAGTAATCATGTCGAATCTTTTTTTTCCTGTAATTTTAGCAGGTGGCTCTGGTACTAGATTATGGCCATTATCAAGAAAAAATTTCCCGAAGCAATTTTTGCGTTTACAGGGTGAAACTTCATTATTACAACAAACTATGCAACGCTCTCTAATGTTACCTAAAGCTAAAACCATAGTAGTATCTAATGAGGCGCATTATTTTCTTTGCCAAGAGCAATTACAAGGATTTTCCAAAGAAATTACATATATCCTCGAACCTTGTGCACGTAACACGGCTCCAGCCATTGCATCTGCTGCGCATTATATCACATCAATTGCGGGTCCCGATGCTATTATGTTTATTTTACCTTCTGATCATTGGATTGAAAATGATAAAGCATGGCTTCAAGCGATGTTAGAGGGAGCGCAATTTGCCGCGTTAGAGAAATCATTAGTAACTTTTGGTATAAAACCCACAAGTGCTAAAACTGGTTATGGATATATTGAGGCAGGAAAGAGCGCTTCAAATGCGGTCTTAGCCGTTGAGCGTTTTTGTGAAAAGCCAGATGAAGAGTTGGCTAAAGAATTTATAAAATCTGGTAATTACTATTGGAATAGCGGCATGTTTGTTTGCCGTGCAGGCACTTATCTTGATGAATTAAAGCAACATGAACCAGATATTTTCACGCATTGTGAGCAATCTGTAACTAAAGCCCAGGGTTCACATGATTATCTACGCTTAGATACCGACTCTTTTGCTTTAAGTCCTGAAAAATCAATTGATTATGGCGTAATGGAAAAAACAGATAAGGCTTTTGTTATTCCAGTCGATATGCAATGGAGTGATTTAGGTTGCTGGACTGCGGTTTCTGAATCTAAAGAGCTTGATGAAAATGGTAATGCTTTATATGGCAAAGTGATAGTTAAGAATAGTAAAAACTGCTTAGTAAGTAGTGAAAATATTTTAGTTACTACTTTAGGCGTTAATGATCAAATAATCGTTGTAACTGACGATGCTGTTTTAGTTGCTGATAAGCGTTATTCACAGCAAGTTAAAGAAATTGTTAATTCATTAGGGCAAGAACATGGGCGTTTGGCAAATGAGCACAAGCTTGTTAATCGTCCGTGGGGCTCTTATGAAATATTAGCCGAAGGTGAGACTTTTAAAGTTAAACGTTTAATGGTGAAGCCTGGAGCTAAATTATCACTGCAAATGCATCAATATCGCTCCGAGCATTGGGTGGTGGTAAGTGGCGAGGCTTTAGTTGTTAACAATGAAAAAGAAATGCTTTTAACTGTTAATCAATCAACTTATATCCCTAAAAAAACCTTACATCGCTTGAGTAATCCCGGAAATACGCCTTTATTTGTTATTGAAGTTCAATCTGGTAGTTATCTAGGTGAAGATGATATTACTCGTTTTGCAGATATTTATCAGCGAAAATTAGAAGAAGAGAAAGAGCCTACTCTAGTTTAATTATGTAATAAATACGTCCGATATCGATGTCCTTGTTATCTTTTTCAGGGCCTACGAACGAAATATTCATGAGTACTGAATTACCGTAGCCTGGATGCCGCGAAGCCAAATCTGGGATTTTTTTACGCAAATATTACCATAAATCCCTGATTACGCTTTGCGGCATCCAGGCTACGTTCTACTGATTTAACGCCTTAAATGCCGTAAATTACCTAATTAATGGGTTATGTGTTTAAAGCCTAAGTCGATGGATTATTTGGATTATCGAAAGAACTAGCTCTTTCTTTTTCTTGATGTAATACTTGTTCCGTACTACTCTTATATCCAGTAAATATGGTCCTCATTTTTGCCCATGCCATTTCAAGCAAACCAGATAAACCAGATAAACCTGAATCATTTTTATATGCTCCATTAGCTTTAGTAAACGCTGCGTCAACTTCGGTTTTAAAATTACCAATATTAATATTAGGTTTTATTTTAAGGCTCTCTCCTAAATATTTTTTAAACTTTGCATTTTCGATATCTGCCGCTGTATCAAGTGGCCCTCCAGAATAATCACCAATATCGTGCTTAGGAACCTTAACATTTTTTGGGACCATTTGTTTGATTGGAGATAGTGCAGCTTTAACATCAACCAATTCTTCCATCGCCGTTAAAATGTCTGTTTCTAGTTTCGCAATTACTTCAGCTTTAGCTTCAAAAGCCTTCTGTCTATTGCTTCCACTCGTCGAACAATATGCCCATGTTTCCAATTGTAACCTTTGTTTATTCAAATTTACCAAAAGGTCAATTATGCCCTCACGTAGTCTGACATGATTAGAATCCGGCATTGTAACTCTCCTTAAAAATACTGATTAACTTAAGCATAGAACACGAACTTAAAAAGTCAAATTATTAACACAAATCTCACCAACCTCAAAAAAAGTAACTAATTTATACCTTTTTAACAAATTAGTGCTATATATTAAAAGAGCAGATTGTTTTTTATAAGTGTTGGTGACTATATGCCTGAAAAACGAACATTTGAGAATTTGACCTTTGGTGCTTTGGATAAGTCAGGGCGTGAGGCGGTTTATGATTTATTTAATAAGCAATACCAGTCAGGGAAAAAACTGTCTTTAGACGCCACTGCAATATTCTATAAAGCAGGATCTTTATCCTTAGCTATTGATTATTATGGTGGTAAGTTAAATAAAATAAATCCTGCAAGCTTTAAATTTCTTAATGACAATCAAAGAAAAGCTTTATTACAAGAGCTTATGTTTTCTTTTTATATTTTTTCCGAACAATATAGTCTTGATGAGGCGATGGGTCTACGCGAGAATTTAAAAGATAGAGCTGCACAAATTCAACTCTGTGCAGCTTTAATTAATGATCTTAGAAAATCTGCAAATCATCTAAAAACTCCCGCAAATGTAGTTGAAAATGCCGTAGATGATTCCGAGAAATGTGTTAAATATTTAGGTTTGACTCTCATCAATCCAGTAATCTCCGATAAAATGTTTGAGATTTGTTCAGGAAAAGTTTCACCATATAAGCAATTTAATAATGCTTGTAAAATTAAAGCAGTAAAAGATGCAATGACAGAGGTTAATTTTTTACGTTTATATTGGGTTTGGGGTGGTAATTTTCTTACAACAATAATTAGTTTATTGCCCGATGAATTTGCTAATAAAAAACAAGCAGAATCTATGGTTTCAGCGCCAGCTAAGGTTACAGGTTATATGAGTTGGATCCTTTATTATGCAAGATTTGGTATAAATTTATCTTTACTATTAAGGCATACTCTAAAGGGTCCATGGATGAGTAAAGCAGAAGCGAAAATACCTTTCGAAGATCGTTTCAAAACTCAATGGCAACAACGTAAATTTTCCCTTTTGAATGATTCGATTTGGGGTGTTGCTAATATGGCATGTTTTTATTGGTTGGTAGGGTCAGGATTCTTGGGTTATATAGGTAACGTGGTTACAACTATTTTATTGGTAATGGATATATATTTAAATGCTTGGCAACTAGTTGAAAATAGTACTAAGCATAATGCGGATATAGAAACATATAATAAAGATATAGAGATTATCAGAGGAAAAATTGCAGATGAAAAAAATCATGAATCTAAGAAAATATTAGCCTTACAATTAGATGAATTATTAAAGGCTAAAAAACATTGCGAATTTGAATGGCAACATAAGAAAAATGGTTTAGTCAATGATTTAGTATATGCTTCAGCCTTAATCGTAGCTTTTACTATAATGTGTAGTTTACTTTTCCCACCATTAGCGGCAGCGCCAGTAGCCTCATTAATTTTATCTGTTATTGGTGCGTCATTAACTTTTATGTTTACGGTAACTTATTCTGCCATACAAGGTAATTTTGATATTGTAAAATCAAAAACATCACAAGAATCTAGGAAGGAAGAATGCTTTGCTCTTTTAGAGCGATTTAATACAAGTAAAGATGATATGGAAAAAAAGCAACTTTATTTAGAAATGAAGCAATTATTAGCGGAACATGATTATCAAAAAGAAATAATTAGTTCACAAAAAATGAAACTTTTGCGTTCTGTATTTATAGACGCATTAATCCCACCTTTGTTGTTTGTTTCATTTGTTTTTATGCCACTAGGGATTGGCCTTGCGGTAACGGCAGCAGGGTTAGCCCTTGCAGTGATATCAAATATTATTCTTAAAAAATTAGAGCCTAAAGCTTATGAATTGCCAAAATTTGATGATAGAGAATATGAAAAGTTTGCTAGCGCGCCAGAGGCAAGTATTGAAGCTGTTATTAAAAATAAGGGTGCGAGTGGATTTTTTGCAAAGAAAGATGTTGGTAAAACGGATGAATTGCCAAAACCTGACGGTGATTTAGCCTTTGGTCATGATTAGATTTTTTGTATTAATCTTGAATTAAAATCAGGATTTGCTTTGCCACCTCACTCGCGTGTATCTATTATTAAGGTTTCACTATCAAAAATTCTCAACCATTTCCAAATTGGCTTAATAATAATGTGATATTTTTTACCATTTCTTGCTACAATTCTTTCACCTTCTTCATTCTCAGTAATAATTAAACCTTCAGATAAAGAAAATTTATCCATCGCTTCAATTAGACCTAATTCTTCTCTTTCATTAGTTGATGGATCGTGCAATTCGAGACAAACCTGAATCACTTGTTGGGTGCTACTTCCTTTCCTGACTATGAAATCACACTCCTTAGCACCACTATAATAAAATAGATCGTACTCCCTGCGCTTTAATTCGATAAAAACAATATTCTCTAATGTACGACCACGATCTTCACTTATTCTAAATCCTAATATTTTAGCCAGAATATGATCGACAAAATATATTTTTCTTGGGGCTTGTTGTTGAGCTTTTAAATTATCATTATAACGATTTACGAAAAAACACATAAAGCTATTTTCAATATGATTACAATATTCAGAAATTGTTGTATTAGATTTAATAATTTTACCGTTATTATTTATCATCCCCAAAAGTTTCGATAAAGTAACTTCTTTACCGCAATTAGAGGCTAAGAAAAAAAGAAGTTTTTTGATTGCCTCTGGATTACCAACTTTATATCTCGTTATTATGTCTCTATAAAGTATGCTTTCATATAGAGAATGTAAATATTCAGGAGCCTTGCTTGATATATATGCTGGTATTCCACCACTTTCTAAATATTTATAATAGTTTTCTTTTAAAGTACCAATTTCTATTGTGCTAAAATCAATTTGTTCTAGCGGAATATAAGACTGTGAAAATTCCGCAAAGGAAATAGGATAAATATTTAATGAGATGTACCTTCCTGTTAACCTTGTCCCCAACTCCTCACTAAATAAATTGGCATTTGAGCCAGTTATATATATTTTACAACCTCTGTTATACATACGTCGAACAAATAATTCCCAATCAGGTATATTCTGTATTTCATCAAAATAGAAATTATTCTGCACACCATAAAGAGAAATAAATGTTTGGTGCAAAATCTCAAAATCTTCAACTGTGAAATTAACTAACCTTTCATCCTCAAAATTAAAATAATAATCATTTCCAGTTTGATCTACTCTTCTAATATGCTCCAAGAGTACTGATTTACCGCATCGTCTAATGCCTGATAAAACAATAATTTCTTTATTTAGACTCAGGCGATTAAGCTTCTTTTCCACAGTTCGTTGTATATACATCTCAGGCCAACGAAGATCTTCGCGTTGATCTAAAATAATACGCTTGAGTAAATCTGGTGATATAGTCATTAGACCCTCCATTCATAATGGAAGCATACTCAGAAAACCATCCGTTGTCAATGGATGGTATGTTGGGGGCTTTATTGGTTACGTAATAAGACCAACTCTTTGCGTAAACATGGAATTAAAATAAGAATTAATATAAGCGATTGGGGATTTTGTAAAAAAAGTGTATAATTGCATCTTTTTCTAGGTTTATTACCTTTTGTGTAATTATTATGAATATTGATAAAATTTATGATGTAATTGTTATTGGTGGCGGGCATGCAGGTACTGAGGCGGCTTTAGCTTCTGCGCGCATGGGTGCTAACACACTACTCCTTACTCACAATCTTGATTTGCTTGGACAAATGTCTTGTAATCCGGCTATTGGTGGGATTGGTAAAGGGCATTTAGTTAAAGAAATCGATGCTTTAGATGGTGTTATGGCCTCTGCGGCAGACTTGGCCGGTATTCAATTTCGTATTCTTAATGCCTCAAAAGGTCCTGCGGTGCGCGCGACTCGTGCTCAAGCTGATCGAGTGCTTTATCGAAAAGCTATTCGTCAGAAATTACAAAATCAGCCTAATTTAATTTTATTTCAGCAGGCAGTTGATGATCTTATCGTTGAAGGCGAGAGGATTGTTGGCGTTAAAACGCAAATGGGGCTTATTATTAAAGCGCATGCGGTTGTCCTTACCGTTGGTACATTTCTGGGTGGTAAAATCCATGTCGGGATGAATCAATATGCAGGCGGGCGAGCAGGAGATCCACCTGCAATAGCACTTGCCGCACGTCTTCGGGAACTTAATTTACCTGTTGGTCGTTTAAAAACAGGCACGCCGCCACGAATAGATGGAAAATCATTAGATTACTCTAAAATGACGGTGCAACATGGCGATTTTCCTACGCCTAATTTTTCTTATTTAGGCGAGAGCGCGCATCATCCAAAACAAGTTCCTTGTTATATTACGCATACGACTGAAGCTACTCATGACATTATTCGTAATAATTTACATCAGTCACCAATGTTTGCGGGCATAATTGAAGGTGTGGGCCCACGTTATTGTCCTTCTATTGAAGATAAAATTGTACGGTTTGCTGATAAGTTATCACATCAAATTTTTGTCGAGCCTGAGGGTTTAACTACCGATGAAATCTATCCAAATGGTATTTCGACTAGTTTACCATTTGAAGTACAAATGGAATTTGTTCGCACCCTTAAAGGTTTTGAGAATGCGCATATTACTCGTCCAGGTTATGCAATTGAGTATGACTATTTTGACCCTCGCGGGTTAACGCCATTTTTGCAAACGAAACCATTTGCTAATTTATTTTTTGCAGGCCAAATAAATGGTACTACAGGCTATGAAGAAGCGGCAGCGCAAGGGCTGATTGCGGGGATGAATGCGGTATTACATGTTAAAGAAAAGCCTTTGTGGAGCCCTAAACGTAATGAAGCATATATTGGTGTGCTAATTGATGATTTAATTACTAATGGCACTACTGAGCCATATCGTATGTTTACCTCGCGTGCTGAATATCGCTTAATGCTTCGTGAAGATAATGCTGATTTACGGTTAACTGAAAAAGGGCGTGAATTAGGTTTGGTAGATGATATGCGTTGGCAAGCTTTTTCAGAAAAACGTGAATCTATAGAAAAAACGTTATCTAAACTTAAATCTACTTGGGTTCGTGTAGGTCACAATGAGTCATTGAAATCTATATTAGAGACACCATTAGCGCATGATTGTCTTGCAATTGATATGCTAAAACGACCAGAGATAAATTATAAACATTTACAAGCAGTCGATGCACTCGATTTCCCGAATTTAGACGATGAAGTAGCGATGCAAGTTGAAATTCAATCTAAATATGCAGGATACATTGAGCGTCAGGAATTAGATATTTTAAAGCTACAAAAAAATGAGAATACGCATATTCCAGAAGATTTTCCATTTGAGAGTGTTTCAGGTTTATCAATTGAAGTTATTCAAAAACTATCAAAAATTAAGCCTGCAACTATTGCGCAAGCTGGTCGCATATCAGGAATTACACCCGCCGCATTATCTTTATTGCTAGTTAGTTTGAAAAAACAGCGGTTAATTGGATGAAATATCAAGAAATATTAAAGAACGGGCTTTCTGAATTAGGGCTTACAATAGACTCGATTAAATTAGAGCAATATTTAGAGTTATTACATAAATGGAATCATGCTTATAATCTAACGGCGATCCGTGATTTAGAATCGATGGTATCGAAACATATATTAGATAGTCTTGCTATTTTGCCTTTTGTTAATGGAGAATCATTGCTTGATGTTGGAACTGGTGCGGGTCTTCCAGGTATCCCTCTTGCAATTGCCGCCCCAAACCTTAAAATAGTTCTGCTTGATAGCAATGGTAAAAAAATTAGATTTTTACAAGAGGTAAAGCGCCAACTTAAACTGGATAATGTAGAAATTATTCAGTCGCGCGTTGAAAGCTATCATCCTGACATACTCTTTGATATTCTAACAAGTAGGGCGTTTAGTTCTATAGATCAGATGCTTAATTTAACGCGTCATTTAATAGCTCCTGATGGTATGTGGGTTTTGATGAAGGGGCTTCGACCTGATGATGAGCTTGCTGCAATTCAAATGCCATCTCGGGTAGAATCATATATAGTTCCCGGAGTTGATGGCGAGCGGTGTTGTGTAATTATTGAAAATAATTAAGGAAGAAATATGGCGAAAACTATTGCCATTGTTAATCAAAAAGGTGGTGTAGGTAAAACTACTACAACTATAAATTTAAGTGCTTCATTGGCTGCAAATAAAGAACGGGTATTACTAATTGATCTTGACCCACAAGGCAATGCAACAATGGGAACAGGTATTGATAAATCTAATTTAGTTCACACAGTTAATGATGTTTTACTGCGCGATTGCTTAGCTAAAGACGCTACATTAACTACTAACTGTGGTTTTGATTTACTTCCAGCAAATGGTGATTTGACTGTTGCTGAGGTAAGTTTAATTGAGCAAAATCATCGTGAAACTTTTTTATTGAAGGCCTTGCAACCATTATTAGATGATTATGATTATATCTTGATTGATTGCCCGCCAGCATTAAATACGTTGACCATTAATGCCTTAGTTGCTGCTGACTCAGTATTAATTCCGATGCAATGTGAATACTATGCTTTAGAAGGATTGGCGGCATTAATTTCAACAGTTGAACAAATAAAAAAATCAGTTAATCCACGTTTACATATCGAAGGTATACTGAGGACCATGTATGATGCAAGAAATTGTTTATCTAGAGATGTATCTAAGCAATTATTAGAGCATTTTAGAGCCCAAGTCTATCGTACTGTAGTACCTAGAAATGTGCGGTTGGCTGAAGCCCCAAGTCATGGACTACCTGTTATACAATATGATAAATCATCTGCAGGAGCTGCCGCTTATATGGTTTTAGCATCAGAGCTTTTAGGTAGGCAATTAGTTAAATCATAAGACCTTGGAGTAAGATATGAGCGTAAAACGGAGTGGTTTAGGGCGAAATTTATCAGCTTTGCTAAGTCAAACTGATGGTAGCTTACTTCTGCCACAAGCTAGTGCTTTAGAGTTGATGAAGCTGCCGATAGATATATTACAACCAGGTAAATATCAACCACGTGGCTTAATTGACGATGATAGTATAGTTGAATTATCAGCCTCAATAAAAAAGCAGGGTTTGTTGCAACCTTTGGTGGTGCGAGAAGTCTCTGGCGGGTGCTATGAAATTATTGCCGGTGAGCGGCGTTGGCGTGCATCAAAGTTAGCAGGACTAACTGATATTCCTGTAATTATTCGGCAAGTTGACGATGAAACTGCCCTTGCATTAGCGTTAATTGAAAATTTACAAAGAGAAGATTTAAATGCTTTAGATGAAGCACGAGCTATGTATCGGCTAACTACAGAATTTTCACTTACGCATCAACAAATAGCAGAGTTATTATCTAAATCACGAACGGCAGTTAGTAATTCGTTACGTTTATTAAATTTAAATAATGATGTAAAGCGAATGCTCGAAAATGGTGATTTGGATATGGGCCATGCTCGATGCTTACTTATTTTAGATGAAGTACAGCAATATCAAGTAGCACAAATTATAGTAGCAAAGAATTTATCAGTGCGAGAAACTGAAGCGCTAGTTGCGCGGGTTAAATCAGGAATAGCGCCATCTTTAAAAACAAAAGTAGAAAATTCGCCATTATTTGAGAAGGCGATAGAATCATTAGCGCAACAATTAAAAACCAAGGTAAGCATTAAACCAGGGGCGTCAGGTAAAGGTAAATTGATTATTCATTATGACAATGAGCAGTCATTACAACAGATGATAGGACAGTTGATAAATTAGAGTTATATGTTAATAGTAGGCTGGGCCTTGGCCCAACAAAATTAGGCTTGTTAATAATGTCATTAGTAAAAGGATATGAATCTGAGCAATATGCGCGTGAGTATTTAATATTGCAAGGACTTAAATGGATTGAATCTAATTACCGCAGTCGGATGGGTGAAATAGATTTGATTATGCGAGATAAGGATAGCTTAGTTTTTGTTGAGGTACGTTCGCGTTCTTCAGCATCTTTTGGCGGTGCCATATCTAGTATTACTAATAGTAAGAAACAAAAATTATTAAAAACAGCATCCCTATATTTGTTAGCTAAAAAATTATATGACAAAGAAATAGTCCGATTTGATGTATTATCTTTGGAAGGTACACCGCCTAAAATTAATTGGATAAAAAATGCGTTCGGTGTTGATTATTAAACGAGTGTAAATATGTTGCAAATGGAAGAACGAGTTAGACATCTTTTTGGGATAAGTATTGAGGCAAGAATTGCAATAGTTGATACTATGTCTCAGGATATTGCTAATGCTGCAAAACGCTTAGTAGATTGCCTATTAAATGATGGCAGAATATTAGTCTGTGGTAATGGCAGCTCCGCTGCTAATTGTTTGCATTTTACTACGGCAATGATTAATCATTATGATGTTGAAAGACCACCATTGCCGGTATTTTCTTTATCAACTGATCAAGCTGTATTAACATCATTAACAAGTGATGGTAATTATGACCAAATTTTTGCACGTCAAATAAATGCTCTTGGTCAAAAAGGTGATGTGTTACTTGCAATTACTACTTCTGGTAACTCAAATAGTGTATTACTTGCTATAAATGCAGCTAACGATCGCGGTATGGATACTATCGCTTTAAGTGGGCGTGATGGTGGAGTGCTTTCAAATCATTTAGGACCTGAAGATTTTGAATTAAGGATCCCTGGTGAAACAGCCGCTGAAATAACTGAAATACACTTATTTATTTTACATTGTTTTTGTGATTTGATAGATCAATCTTTATTTGGCCAAATGTCGGGGTAAATTATGAAAATTAAAACCATAACTTTTTTTCTTTTGGTAGCATTATTAACCAGTTGTGCGGCATTGGTGGTTGTGGGGGCTGCTGGTGGAGTAGTTGTTTATGATCGTCGCTCAATAAATACTCTTGAAAGTGATGCCCGAATATTCTATGTTGTAAATCGAGCAATAACTTCAGATCGTAGTTTTAGAGATTCACGAATTGTAATTACTAGTTTTAATAACGTAGTTCTTTTAGCAGGACAAACGCCTACAGCCTCATTAAGAGTTATTGCTGAAAAAATTGCTAAAACGACACCTAATGTACGGCGAGTTTATAACCAAATTACAATTGATTATCCTTTGTCGTTTAGTCAACGTAGTAATGATACTTGGATTGCAAGCCAAGTTCGCACGAAAATGCTAACTAAAAAAGGCCTAGAGTCAGGTTCAATTCATATAGTTACGGAAAATTCTGTTGTTTATTTGATGGGAATTGTAACTGAGGAACAAGCAAGATTAGCAGTTAATGTTGCAAGGCAGGTTAATGGCGTGAGTAAAGTTGTTAAACTTTTCCAATATATAGTTTAAGTTATGGCTAAAAAGGGGCTTGAACTTTTATTGCTATCCTTAGCTACTATATTTTTATCAGGATGTATCACTGATGTATTGACAGGTGCAAGCTTAGTTTACGATCGCCATAATCTATATAAGAAAATTAGTGATTTCGAATTGGCAGCTAACGTTAATCACGCTATATATAAAGACCAAGTCTTTAAACGAAAAGATTGTTATATTGACATGGCAATTTCTAATGGTGATATTTTATTGGCAGGACACGTTCCAACGGCAAAATTACGGCAAGAAGCAATGCAACGTATAACAGTACTTCAAGGACATCGCCGAATATTTAACCAATTAGCAATTGCCAATCTTCCTGATAATTCTATATATGACGATTGGATTACAACTAAACTTCGCAGTCAAATTTTCGCGGACTCTGATATTAATCCTCATGACTTTAAGGTCATAACGTCTGATCAAATTGTCTATTTGATGGGAGATGTTATTCCTAAAGAAGCAGCAATAGTTATAAAGATGGCTCAAGAATGCGAAGGGGTAAAACGCGTAGTTAAATTATTTAAATATTATAATTTAAGCGATATACCAGAACATTAGACGCATAAATTATAACAAATGGCCTAACATAAAAAAGGCCCAAGTTTCCTCAGGCCGTTTGAATCTTTTCCAATTCAGGAAGTGGTAAAACCTGAGTGGATTTATATACTCTATCAGTGATAATGTCCTTTATCCAGTCGTTTTCTAATTTTTCTTAAATTTTTAGCATGAACTTGTCCCGTACCGCAAGACAAGCTCTTTTCTTTATCATTTTTGTCAATTATTAATATTGGATGTGATCTACAATGTTGACGGTAGGGGAAGTGCATTTTGTTATGTTTGTGGTATAAGCCATCGCCATAGCGATGCTCCATAAGTTCTCGTGTATGAGCCGCGGTGTGCTGTTGTTTTTCAGACATGATAGTTTCCTTACATCAAGTTGGACAAAGGCATTAAAATCAGCCTAATTTAATTATAGATGATAAAAATCAATTTTGCCGTTGATTATAACAATTTATTGCATTATAATTCGCGCGAAATGATGGGTGTTAGAGTGATAAATCTTCAAAATTTAAGAGGAATTAAGCGGTTATTTTTGTATGAGATAAGTCTTACATTATTAATCGCAGTAGTTGCTTTTATATTTTCAGGAACTACAGCAGCTAAATCTGCGCTACTAGGCGGAGTAGTATCTATTATACCCAACATATGTTTTGCATCTAAATTATTCCGTCATCAAGGAGCGAGTTCAGCAAAAAAAATTATTAATGGCTTCTACAAGGGGGAGGCATTAAAAATATTTTTGTCTGTTGTGCTATTTGCATTAGTATTTAAATATATTTATATTATGCCCTTAGTTTTTTTTGCAGTTTACATAATGGTTCAGATCTGCATTTGGTTTGCTCCATTTATTTTTGATAATGACGCATAAATAATATTAAACGAAAAGTTAAAGTGAGCGAAATGATATCAAGCACACATTATATAAAGCACCATCTTACCTATTTGACCTTTAACGTCAAGACTATGAGCTTAGGCTCAGATGGAGGTTTCTGGACGCTAAATTTAGATACGGTATTTTTCTCGGTAGTTGTCGGCATATTTGCAATGAGCTTAATGTATTTTGGCGCGCGTCGTGTTTCAACAGGTGTGCCAGGCAAATTACAAAATTTTGCAGAAATGATGCTCGAATTTGCTGATAACCAAGTTAAAGATTGTTTTCATGGAAAATCTAAAGTTATTGGGCCTTTAGCCTTAACTATTTTTATTTGGGTATTTCTGATGAATTTCATGGATATTTTGCCCGTTGATATTTTACCAGCAATAGCTACGCCTTTAGGTCTTCCTGCACTAAAAGTAGTGCCTACTAATGATCTTAATTTAACCTTCGCATTATCACTGTCAGTATTTATTCTTATAATTTTCTATAGTATCAAGATAAAAGGAACCAAAGGATTCATAAAAGAATTAACTTTACAGCCATTTAACAACCCATTTTTTATACCTTTTAATTTATTATTAGAGTTGGTTGGTTTATTTGCCAAACCAATTTCATTATCTCTTCGTTTGTTTGGAAATTTATATGCTGGTGAATTGATATTCATTTTATTAGCATTATTAACACTGAACTCTTCATCTGGCGGAGTAGCTACTTCTGTAACATTGGGGGCGGCACAATTTATATTATCATTAGCTTGGTCAATATTTCATATTTTAGTGATAACATTGCAGGCTTTTATATTCATGGTATTGACGATTGTGTACTTAAGTCTTGCCCATGAAGATCATTAACCATTTTTTTAATTGTTCATTAAGGGGATATATATGCAAGCAGCAAATTTAATAGCACAAGTTCAAGGTATGACGGTTATTGCGGTCGCTTTGTTAATTGGTTTAGGTGCACTAGGTAC